>ERZ773013.44-NODE-44-length-77890-cov-4.840046_pt1 | contig 77890 bp, 66 predicted proteins | sample MGYA00511670_ERZ773013 | MGnify/ENA primary metagenome ERZ773013 (study PRJEB29015, sample SAMEA2738120) | human oral metagenome | biome: human oral; feature: human-associated habitat; material: saliva | place: China | collected 2257 ... | reverse complement strand
ACTTGCATGTGTTAAGCCTGTAGCTAGCGTTCATCCTGAGCCAGGATCAAACTCTTCATTGTAAATATGATTTTTGTTTGTTTTCTGTTTCAGAATGTCGTATCCATTGAATCGTAGATTGACGTTAGCAATAACAATCTCACAAGAGATCATTCATTACCCGAGCACCTACTTGAAAACAAGTAAATGCTTCGTTGTTCTTATATCTTCCTTGATTCGTTTATGTAAGTAAGTCAAATTATCGCTGCAATCTTATTGGTTAGCGTTGCTTCCCGATTGCGAGTGCAAAAGTACGGTGTTCTTCCGAAAACTCCAAGGGTTTCGCGAAAAAAGTCCCAGTTTTTTCTCAAAACCCGCGGATTTGCAATCTCATCATATTGCAGAATCACCCGTTTCGTCGATATTCAGCATAAGAAAAAGGAGGCGAGCTTTTCATCAAAAAGCACGCCTCCCGGGAAAGTCATCACGCAAAATCGGCCAAATCCACAAATTTTCCTCTCTTTCTCCGCTCTGCAATCAACGCATTGAGCTCTTCTCTTCGTCTTTTCGCGATCCAACGACGAACAAAGATGTTAGGTGTGGCTACTCCAATGGAGAGACACAAGACGATCAACCCCGCATTCAAGAGATTGCCAAAAGCACTCATAAATTCTGTCGCGTCTGTGCCGAGATGCACGAAGCCAAAAATCCCTCGATACATCAAGATTCCCGGAACCATCGGTATGACACCGGGTATAGTCAGGACGTGGTTAGGACTTCTCGTTGCATGTACGAAACGCACAGCCAACAATGAAATGAGCGTTGCGCCCGCCAAAGAACCAAGTATGAGTCCTTGGTGCAAATCAAAGGCAATAAAATTGCGAAGGCACATGCCTAACACTCCAAGAAGAGCCACAATGGGAAGGGAACGCCTGGGAACATTGAAGATCATGCCGAACCCCATGGCAGAAATGCCGGTCACGATCGCAGCTTCCCAATAAGAAATGATGGGTTGCATGCTCAAATTGCCCAAAAAATTGGTCACCCCACACACACTCACGGCCAATACGATGCCGAAGGTCATTGATGCAATTTGCAAGGCGGCATTCCCCAGGCGCGCCAGTCCGACGAGCAAATAGTTGTCGAGCATGTCGTCAAGGAAATTGATCAGGGCTACTCCGGGTACCAGGAACAAAGCACTACACAGGAAAGGATGGTAGGGGCATTTCGTGAACCCTTCGGGCAGAAGGAGGAACATCAACCAAGCGGTGAGCGTGGCAATGAACGCGGTGAGCGCCGTCACCATATAGAAATTGAAGCGGTTGGTCAACATAAAATGGCGCACCGTGAAGCCGACAAAGCCTGAAATCGCAGCCGGAATGAATGAGGGCCAGTCTCCCCCGAACAAAACTGCAAACCCTCCACTGCCAAGGGCGGCACCCAGCGTGACCCCCCATGCCGGATAGTCGGGTTGTGTCAAAGTTGGGTCGCTCAATTTCCGCTCAAACGATTTTATAGACTCGTCTTCGCGAATGGCTTTCCATGAGAGCTGGCTCACATCGGCCAGCACCTTCATATTGATGGTGTATTTGTCAGAATGAACAAACCGGCTGAACGAATGCGTTTCGTCACAATAGCTGACTTTGACTGTTCCGTATAGGATGTCTATGTGCAAATTGTCATTGTCCAACCCCAAAAATGCCGCAACTCTGCGCATATTGCGAATGATCCGGTTGCTGTCTGCTGCACTTTCCATCAAAATGATGCCCACCTTAACCAGAATGTTGAGCTTTCGGTATAAATGCCGCGGGTCTGTTTTTATCGTAGTAGCTGCCATAGGGAATAACTTATCGAGTAGAAGACAAAGTTACGAAATGCTTTCATTACTCACACCGAAAGTAGGCAAAAACAAAAGCCTCAATCTGCATTTGCAAATTGAGGCTCTGTTATCGGCGCGGTGCATCATTTTTTGTTCTTCGCTGCATCGCTGTTTTCGTAAACGTCTTTCAGAGAATCTCTGCGTTCGTAGATTTTCTCGGGGTTCTTTTGACCTTCTTGCGTAATGGTTGTCTCACCATGACGGCTATCAGTCAGGATCAGATGCCACTTGCTGTCTTGATAGACCGGCGTGAAATACATCATTGTCGTCGCGTCCGGTGCTCCGTTTCGCCCCTTCATGAGTACCACGTTGCAGGCCACTTCGTTTTTATCGGCGGCGTAGAACTTGACATACTCGATGGAGTAAGCATCGAAATCGAAGTTTTTCCAGAAGCTGACGTAGTCGTCCATCTCCTTATTTGAGAGGAGCTCCATCTCACTTCCGGCACCTGCGGGACGAGAATAAAGCATCTGCGCCGCATCGTAGTACTTTTTGTTCTTCAAGAAACCAAAGAATTGCGCGATGGTCTGCTGCACATCTGCCGTATCCTTCTTAGTCATGCTTTGTTCGAACTCGGTTGGTTGAGGTCCTTGTTGCTTTTCGGACTTGCAACCGGTGCAAGCCGTGAAGAGCATGCCCACTGTCAGAAGGGTTAAAGCGAGGAAATGTTTCATCTTCATGTCCTTAAAATAAAAAGCAAAGAGCAGGCAGGCAAGCCTGCACTGCTCTTCGCATTATTCATTACGTCTTGTAATCGAGAGATTACTTGCGACGCGTGTTGTTCGTGTCGTTGTTGAGCGTACCCTTGATGGTTACGGTGATGTGTGCGTCGAATGCACCCCACGAGTAAGCCACCTTAACCGGTACACGCACGTGGTAGTCCTTGAAGGCCTTCTGCTGCGTGGTGTAAGTGAACGAGGGCAGATGATTTACATCATAAGCTGCGTAACCGGGCACGAGAGCCGACGGGGGCAATACGACAGCCGTACCACCATTCATGTGGAGACCACGGTCACCGAAGGTCTGAACGAGCTTGGTGTTGCTGATGTTGCTACCGTTGAGGTCGGTCGTCCATTCGCTTTCGTTGGCCACATAGATTGCGCTGACACCGTAGAGGTTCTCGAGCGTTACGTGATCGTTAGCCAAGATTGCGGCAGCGTTGCGATCGCGCCAGTCAATGAAGTTGGCAATGTTGGCGAATGCAAGCGATTGCGTGGTCGTACCGATGTTTGCATCGGTGAATTCAACAGCACCTTCGAAGTTGAGGTCGAGCGGACGGAGGAACTTCACATCGAATTCCGTGTCACCGTTCGTCTTAACCACCTTCTCTTCGCCCTGTGCGCAAACCGTAGTTACATAACCTACGCGAGCGGTGAGGGTCTGCAGCTTGTTGAGTTCCTTGTGACCTGCATTGTTCAAGAGAACCTGCGTGGTCGGGTTGTTGAGCAACTCGATGGTACCTACCTGATCGTTGGTGATCTGAGCGATCTTCTTGCCATTAGCATAGAGTTCGCTACCCGTATTGTTGACGGTGAGCTTGTACATCTTACCATCAGTTCCGGGAACAACGTCTTCCTTAGGCATAACGAAGCGCCAGCCGGAGTGTACCGAATTCAAGACAGCCTGAGAGTAGCCCGTGAGAGGAGCAATCTTCACAGTACCGTTCAGGTAGCTCTCGTTGATCGAGTACATGAACTTCTCGAAGCGGTTGAACTGCGTGTTGTTGGGTTCGATGTAGAAGTGCATACGCAATTCCTGCTCATCCGTGCGGATGTTGTTCTTGAACCAGTCGTTGCTGATGCGCTTACCTGCGAAGGTAGCAACAGGAGCAGCCTGTTCAGTTGCAGGATTGTAGTTCAACTTCACAAAGAAGCGAACGCTGGGATCGCCCTTCTTCTGCACCTTGACGTAAGTAGTCACCGTTTCACCGGCCTTGAGGTTGGCAACCTGAGACTTCTTGATGTTGTCCCAAACGAGCTTCGTGCCATCGGCGCTAAGTTTCACCTGACCGAGCACCTTGTTGGCGGGTGCAGCAGCAGCAACTTGGTTGTTGAAGGTGAATTGCGTCAGTTCGCCTGCATTGTTCTTCACGAATTCCCACTCATTAGCTTCGAGCGAAGCCTTGTCCTTGATGACCTTAGCGAGATCTTCTACCTTAGCAGAGTATGCGTCAGCCGCATTTTCGTTCTTGCTGCAGGTGAACTTGAGTTCGTTCTTGTTGGTGAAGTCCGTGATAACAGCGTCCTTCTGCGAGATGTGTACCGTGAAGAAGCCGAGCGTAGCAACATCTTCCGTACCGTGAACGAGAGTTACACGAACGGTTGCCGTCTTACCTACGTTTACGAAGGGCTTGTTGGCATCGTACTTCGCCTTGATGAGACCGGTCTTGCTGTCGAGCGTGAATGCTTCGTAAGACTTGTCGTTAGCGTCAGTCTTCACGAGACGATATTCGTAGTGGAAACCGTTCTTCGTGAGGCGGCTCACAGCTTCAGCTGCGTTCTCATCCATAGGGATGGTCGTACCATCCTTCTGAAGGCCGATGGTGCGGATCTGCTTAGCGATGGCCAAGGAGTCACCCTCGTTGTTGATGTCCCAACCACTGGTTTCGTGACCCTTGTCTACACTTGCCACAAGTTTCTTGTCGAGATCGAAGATTTCGAGCTTGCTGAATTGGTTCGTGTAGATAGCATCGTAAGCAGAAGTGATGATGCGGGGCGTAGCACCGGGAGCCTTGTACTGGAGAGCAGCGGTGGTTACAAACTTGTCGACATCGATATCCTTCGTTGCGCCCTGGATGTCGAGGACGAGCTTCAGGAGACCGTTTTCAACCGTAGCCTTCTTCACCTTGATCACAGCAGCGCTGTTCGTACCGCGATAAGCGCGATCGATGGGAAGGTAAGTGAAGTTGGCAGCAGCCGTGTCGATCTTCGCACCTGCGGGGTTGAGGTGATAAACAGCCTCTGCGTAACGGCTGGTGAGCACGGGAGCGCCACCTACCTGCGAAGGAGCCTGCCTATATTCAACAACACCGTTCACAACCTTGTTCACATTCCACTTGTTGTAGCTGAACTGGTTGCTTTCGATGGCTTCGATACCACGATAGTAGCTATCGGGGATGAGTTCGAGACCAACGAGAAGGTTGTATTCGAGGAAGTTCAGGCGCTCGTTGATCCTAACGATCTGATCCTTGATGGGATTAACCTGATCTTTGATCATCTGTTCAACCTCTGCCTTTGTGGGACGATCAGCAAGCTTCGTCTTCACGTCAGCGAGATCGCTCTTAACCTGATCGAGAGCAGTTTGAAGCTCAGTGATCTTCTGCGTGTTCTGATCGATAGCAGTCTTGTTGTTAGCAGCAGCCGTCTTGTTGGCAGCAACACCTTGTTCGAGCGTAGTGATCTTATTCAAGGCTGCGATTTGCTCTGCGCTGAGGAAGTTCTTCGTTTCAACAGCATGGAGGCGAGCTTCGAAGGCGTCGATCACAGCTTTCTGTGCATTGATGCGATCGCTAAGCGCCTGATCAGCAGCAACGAGTTCGCCCACCTTCGTGTTGAGCGTAGTCTCGAGCGTAGTTACGCTACCTTGAGCAGCCTGAATTTTGCTGGCGATCTCAGCAACCTTGTCGTTGAATGCAGTCTTGTCAACCTTGCCGTCGATGAGCGTCTGCAACTGAGTCTGCGCATTCTTGAGACCCTCGATCTTAGTTTCGAGCGTTGCGATATTGGCGAGAGCGTTCTGAAGCTGAGTAGCCTGACCCTGAACCGTTGCGTTGGTAGCATCGAGATCAGCCTTCTTAGCGTAGGGATCGAGATCCGACTTCTTAGCGTAGTCAGCGAGCTTGGTTTCGATCGCTGCAGCCTTCTTGTTGGCTTCTTCGAGCTGACCCTTCAAGGTGGTGATTTGGCCATTCAGGTCGTTCTTGACCGTTACGAGATCAGCCTTGTCGGCAGCGATCTCTTTGCGAATGGCAGCAAAATCATCATCGTAGTCCTTGCAGGACACGAAAGAGCAAGCAGGGGCTGCCACAACGAGCAAACCGAGCAATGCGCCATTAATGATTTTCTTGTTCATTAGGTTATGAATTGAGTTTATAATTTGCTGTTTCCGTATCTCGTTGGTTGATTTTCATCAAGTTATGCAACCTAACACACCGACCTTTCGAGAATTGGAACGGGCACTGAGAGTTCTTTTCGTGCGACTAACGCGTCACAGTTGCGGTTCGTGAGGATATATTCCACTCCTTCACTGACGCTGCAAATTTAGGAATAAAATGCGAGTTGCCAAACGTTTTGCGTAGGAACTTGTATTTTTTTCGGGTAACCTTCCATCTGACACCCACCGAGCATGGAGGGAGCAGTGTCAATATAGCGTGTTTGCGGCTCCCCTCTTCTCGCCGCGGAACAAAGGTAAGCGACTGAAATTGAAACCCACATAAAGTTGAATGTAATGGATGGAGTTGAGCAGCCTGAAATTGTCCAGTCGGTAATCGTACAGGTAGCTTACAGTGGAAAGTCCCGCGTAATAGATGCCATTGGTGCGCACCAGCCCCAGCCGGAAGATGCAATCGAACTGAAAGTTCTCGATGTTGCGGCGCAGTGTTTGCGTCGAGAAAGTTTCTCCGCGTTGATATTTGTAGCCCAGCGCCGGAGCCGCACTGGCACAAAGCAACCATCCGCGCCAAGGTACCCAATTATAGGCATAGCCGAGCGAGACGGCGAACTGTCGATATTTGATTTTATCGATGCGCAGCGCCTCGTTCAGCTGTGCCTGCGGTGAAATCGTTTTGAAAAACGCTTCGGTCTTCTGCGCATCGAAGTGTAGGGCCTGGTTGTCGTAGCGTGCGCCCAAGAGCCAGGAACCTGCGCTGCGCAATTGCACTGTGCTCAGCGAAAAAGCGGCGGGATAGGAGAAATGGCGATAGTTGAAGACGTAATAAGCATTGACTGCGAGTGTGTGCGTGTGCATGGCTTGGAAACGAACATTGCGAATTTGCGCATTGTCCACGCCTTCAATCCCCGAGACACTCAGGAGGTTGAAATTCCCCTTGCTCGACACGTAGCTGAAATCGAATCCCACCTTCGAATTATAGGCCGCTACCGTCCACTCCGACGAATGGCTACCGTAGTGATCGGGCACCACGCCAAACGAATAGCCGAGTGTGAGGCCATGCCACGAGATGTAGGGGCCGATTTTTACGGTGTGCGCCGGCGAGAACGTCAACGCCTGAGATTTTCCTTCGGCGTCAGTGCCTTGCAACCGGATCAGTTGCAAGAAATGTGTATTATATAATTGTACCTGCCCCGCGTAACGATTTCGCTGCACATAGGTTGTGTCGACCGTATTGAACAAGGTGCTCACGTCATTGAGCAGATCCCACACAAAATGTTCGCGGTGCCGGCGCCACACGATGCGACAATCTTCGGGAATGTTGCGCCAGCGCTCTTCTTTCCTCTTTTTCCACCGCGGAATCAGACCGTAAGAAGAGAAGTTCACGTTCCACCACGCTTCGGCTCCTCGCCGTTCTTCGCCAATGCGCAGCGTGTCGGGCACATAGCGCACCGCGATATCACTGGCTCGTGGAATACTCCCTTGCAAATTCCACCGTTGTACGTCCCCCACCGTGTCGGCCGCTGCCCCATTCGCTTCCGGCAAAAAGCAGGGCTCGCCCTTCCCACGCGCGGAGAGCGAGGGAAAGGCGAGCAGACAAAAGAGGGAAAAACAGAAAAATCGGAGCATCGTTCAGTTAGTCGTAAGCAGAGAGCGCGTTGCAGCCCCCTTACGGTCAACCGATCTTCTTGAGCGTACGCAAATAGGCGATGAAAGAATCGGTAGACGTAGGCATGTGGTGCGGCAGTTCGTCGGTCTTGGGAAAGAGTTTGACCGGATAGCCGTCGCCCCCTGTGGTCATGTAGTCATCGGCCACAAGCACCAATTTCGTATTGGGGCGAATGGGCACGACACGGCCGGTGGGCAGCTGCAAGGAGATGGAAGTCACCCGACCGCGCTTGTCGAGCACGGGAATCACGCCGGAGGTCTGCACAAAGCCCAGTTTGCACTCCGTGTAGCCGAAGTTCATCAAATCGAGCAACTCGCGTCCGGTGTAACGATAGGCATTGAGTTTGTTGGCAAAGGGGAGCACCTCGCCGACATTGAGCACTGTGATGTCGCCCTTCGGGAATCCCGAACGGATGCTGCCAAAATGGCTCACTCCCACCACGAGGGCGTCGTCGGGCAAATGCTGATCTCTGCGATAGGCCGCCGCATAGCTTTCGCACACCAGGCGACCAATGGGGCTCTGGCGGCGTGCGATGCGACGATCGTGCTCAATGGCCTGGTCCGCCTCGGTGAGTTTGCGGCTGAGCGGGATGCCTCGGAACAAGGTCGTGTGGTATTGCTCTTCGATTTGTGCTTGCAAACGAGCCGCCTTGTAGTCTAATTTCGCTTTGGGGTTAACGCGCACCAGTTCGGGGGTGACTTTCACCACTTGATTGGTCAACGTGTCGACCTCGCATTTGAGCATCGAAACGTAAATGCCGTGCCACAATCCCTGCACAACCGGCACGGGGCGTTTACTGTTGGTTTGTCCGATCACGGCCAAGTGCGTATGTCCGGAAAGCACTCCGCAAAAGTCCGGATTGTCCATCGTCTTGAGGTTCTCTTCGTCGCGGTCTTCCCACACGGCACGTCCGTCTTTCATTTCCGTTCCGATGTGGCAGAGGATCAATCGCACGGGGGCGTCGGCCACTTCCTTATAATTGGGCAAATGCCGCAGCGAGTCGAGCACGCCGGTGTAATTTCCATCGAATGTCAAACCGGCCACACGACGCGCCGACGTTTGCCAAGGGGTGTTGCTGGTACTGAGGCCCACGAAGGCCACATTCACCGTTCGGTGGTCGTTGATGCGCACCGGCACCACGGCCCACGGCTGCACATAGTCGGGCTGTCGGCCGGTGGCGGCCTCGCGCACGTTGGCTCCCACGTAGGTCACTTCCCACGAACGGGGTTTGTCCTCCACGTCGTTCCACTTTTTGGCCAGCACTTCCTGTCCTTCGTCAAATTCATGGTTTCCGAGCACGCTCACTCGTATGCCCATATCTTTGAACATCTGGGGCATGAGACTCGTTTTGCGTGTGGCGTTGTAGAAAAAGCTTCCGCCGAAATTGTCGCCTGCCGAAACGGTGACGTTGTAGGGGTAGACGCTCTTGAGCGAATCGAGTGTTTGCACTACCCATGCGGCTCCGGGGACGTTCTGTGCGGGATTGGGCAGGAGTCCTGCGTGGAAATCGTTGAGTGAAATGACGGCAACAGTGACCGTGTTGCGGTCGGCCGCACGGAGCGAGGGAACGGTGGAGACGAAAGCGGCGCACAACAGCGCACCGGCCAGAAGAGAGTGTTTCATTATGGTCGAAGATTAAACTACGCAAAGCGGAAAATGCACCGCCCACGGCTTGTATTGGGCAAAGGTACTCATTTTTTGACGGCTCGACGGCATGAAGCGCGCCGAAAAAGGTTTTTCTCCTCTTCTCCCCCACTCTGTTGTCGTTTTCATTCGTGTGCGGAAGCATTTCGTCGCGGGAGAAACCCGACAAAACGCGGGGCTTTTGCGCATTTACCCCGCGAAATTTGCCCCTAACGGGGAACTTTCGAAACAAAAAAGCCCCATGACCGAAAATATCGGCCATGGGGCTTTTCATAAATAGCATCGTTTCGAGCGACTGCATGAGGCTCGACGTCGGTGCGCTGCGGTGGGTCGCTGAGACCGCGCGCCTCGGAGCGGCACTCCCGACTCTTTCTGAGATTCGGAGAGAGGGGGATCAATGATGCAGCCGGTCGGTCTTCTCAAACTGCTTGCGCGCGTAATCTACGGTCACCGTAAACTCTTTGCTATTGTCGGAAGGCGCTTCGAACATGGCTTCTGTCATGATCGACTCCACAATCGAACGCAAACCGCGGGCGCCAAGTTTGTATTCCACCGCCTTATCCACCACGTAGTCGAGGACTTCGGGTTCGAAGGTCAATTTGATTCCATCGAGGGCGAAGAGTTTGATGTACTGCTTCGTGATGGAATTCTTCGGTTCGGTGAGAATATTGCGCAAGGCTTTCCGATCGAGCGGATTCAAATAGGTGAGCACCGGCAGGCGGCCGATGATTTCGGGGATCAGTCCGAAGGATTTGAGGTCTTGCGGCTCGACATACTGCATGAGATCGGAGGTATCGATTTTCTGCTTGTTCTGCACCGAATCGTAACCCACGGTGTGGGTGTTGAGTCGCTGTGCGATTTTCTTTTCGATTCCGTCGAATGCTCCTCCGCAAATGAAGAGAATGTTGTGCGTGTCGACCTGAATGTAGTCTTGATCGGGGTGTTTGCGCCCACCCTTGGGGGGCACGTTGACGATGGAGCCTTCGAGCAGCTTGAGCATGCTCTGCTGTACGCCTTCACCACTGACATCTCGCGTGATCGAGGGGTTGTCTCCCTTGCGTGCTATCTTGTCTATCTCGTCAATGAAGACAATACCTCGCTCGGCTCTCGCCACATCGTAGTCGGCAACTTGGAGCAAACGACTGAGAATGCTCTCCACATCTTCACCGACATAACCGGCTTGCGTGAAGACGGTGGCGTCGACGATGGTGAAAGGTACCTTCAACAGTTTGGCAATGGTGCGCGCCAGGAGGGTTTTGCCCGTACCGGTCGAGCCGACCATGACAATGTTGCTCTTTTCAATCTCCACATTGTCGTCGGCCGCCTCGTCTTGCTGACTGAGCAGGCGCTTGTAGTGGTTGTAGACCGCCACAGACAGGAATTTCTTTGCATCGTCCTGTCCAATAATGTACTGGTCGAGGTAGGCTTTGATGTCTTTGGGCTTGGGAAGCTCGCCGAAATCGGCTTCCACGCTCTGTGCTCTTGCGGAGCGCAGACTCGTGTCCACGATTTCTTTGGCTCTTTCGGCGCAGTCACTGCAGATGCAGGCGTCTGTGCCGTGTATGAGCATGTCGACTTGTGACGCGGGACGTCCGCAAAAGGCGCAATGCTCTTCTTGTGAATTGTGTTTAGACATAATGGAATGTAACGTGTGTGTGACGGCAGATCGGCACCTCTTAGGCTTTGCGCGAAAGCACGCGGTCGATCATGCCGTATTCTTTGGCCTCTTGCGCCGTCATCCAGTAGTCACGATCGCTGTCTGCCCAGACTTTGTCGAAATCTGTGTGGCTGTGTTCGGCGATGATGGTGTAGAGTTCCTTCTTGAGCTTCATGATCTCACGGGCGGTGATTTCAATGTCCGAGGCCTGTCCCTGCGCTCCGCCGAGGGGCTGGTGGATCATGACGCGGCTGTGGGGCAAAGCCGAACGTTTGCCTTCGGTGCCGGCCACTAACAGCACAGCGGCCATAGAAGCGGCCATGCCGGTGCAGATGGTTGCAACGGGGCTTTGGATAAACTGCATGGTGTCGTAGATGCCCAGACCGGCATAGACACTTCCGCCGGGAGAGTTCACATAGATCGAAATATCCTTGCCCGAATCTACAGAATCGAGGTAGAGCAATTGCGCCTGGAGCACATTTGCTGTCGTGTCGTCGATGGGTGTGCCGAGAAAGATGATGCGATCCATCATCAAACGGCTGAAGACGTCCATCTGTGTGACGTTGAGTTGACGCTCTTCGAGGATGTAAGGGTTGAGATATTGGTTTTGTACGGCGACTACATCGTCGAGCACCATAGAATTGATGCCGGTTTTCTGCGTGGCGAATTTACGGAAATCGGGATTCATGCGTTGCGTGGAATAAAATGAGTGAGTTCGGGGCTTCGATCACGAAGCACACCGTTGAAAATGGCGAATGAGGGCAACGGATGTTGTTTCACCCGTTCGCCCTCATCCGAATTTGTTGCAAATAGTGTGCCCAAGCCACTATTTACCGGTGTACCGTATGTTGTTTACGCGTTTTCTGCTTCGAAGAACTTCGCGAAGTCGTCGAAGGAAATGCTCTTATGCTCGAGTTTCACGACTTTCTTAAGTGCGTCTGCGAGCTTGGTGTTCACACTACGATCCACGAAAGCATTCATTTGGTTGCGATCTTTGAGCATTTCGTTGGCGTAGTTTTCGAGGTATTCCTCGGGCACGTTGGTCAAACCATACTGTGCAAACTGGATGCGTGCCGTTTGGAGAGCAGCCTCTTTGACGTCGTTTTGGTCGATCGTCACCTTGTTTGCTTCAACAAGTTGCTCCTTAATGAGGTGCCAGCGGAGTTCTTCGAGGCTCTTCTCGAAGTTCTTTTCTACGAATTCTTCGCCCTTGTCAGCATTTTGCAGCTTCATGAAACGCTTAAGAAGCGCTTCGGGGAATTCGAGCTTGCCCACTTTCTCTTCGGTGTACTTGCGTACATCGATAAGAAACTTCATGTCGGCATCCTGATTGTACTGGTTTTGGATGAGTTCCTTCACCTTGGCGCGCATTTCTTCTTCGCTCTTCACGGTGCCGGGCTCGAACACGCGGTCGAAGAGTTCTTGATCGTACGCAGCAGGTACGAAGCGGCTGATGCTGCTCACCTGGAAGGTAAATTTACCCGTGTGCTTTGCAGCTTCTTCCTTGTCGAGTTTGAGCAGTGCGGCCAACTCGGTTTCGTTGTGTGCCTCCGAAGGATTGAAGGTAATCACATCGTTCACCTTGGCGCCTTCGAAGATTTTCTTCTGATCTTCGCTCACGAAATAGCTGGGCATGAGGCTTGCCGTGTCAAGACTGATACCTCCTTCGAGAATATTGCCTTCGGCATCTTGTTCAGCGAGGGCACCGCGCAAGATATCCTTGTCGGCATACTCCTGTACTTCCTCAGGACGTCCGGCTTGCTGCGCAAAGGCCTTCACCTGCTGGTCGATTTGCTCCTCGGTCACCTCAACATCATAATAAGTGAGTTGATCTTCGCCGGTGAGTTCCACCTTAAACTCAGGAGCAAGTGCGATGTCGAATTTGAATTCGAAGTCATCTTGGTTTTCGATGTCCTGTGCTTGCTGCTTTTCCGACATCATCGGTTCGCCAAGCACGCTGAGCTTCTTTTCTTCGATGAACTTTTGGAGGTTTTCGCCCACGAGACGATTGATTTCGTTCATCTTCACCTCCGTGCCGAAACGCTTATTGATCAAGCCGGCAGGCACTTTTCCTTTACGGAAACCGGGCATTTCGGCTTTCGCCGCGATATTTTTGAGTTCCTTCTTGACAGCGTCCTGATAGTCTGCCTTCTCCATCTTCACCGAGACGAGGGCGCTCACTCCGGACTGTTCGAGAGTAATGTTCATGAGGTGTGGTGTTATATGCTTATTTATTATTGTCGAATAGCGTGAGCTTCCCACGAGTGCTCCGTTTTAGGCAACGTTTCCTCGTGCGAAAGCGCCAATACAAAGATCCAGCCGAGGCGAGTCTATATATTTAGCGCAGCAAAGGTACTCTTTTTTCGGCGAAAAAGGCGTATCTTCGCACAAAATAATTCTCTTCTGATCATTTCTCAGTCAATGATCTCCCGAAACCACACCTTTCTACGATGAACCGACAAGATTTCCGAATCGTCTTCATGGGCACTCCCGACTTTGCCGTCGGCAGTCTGCGCGCCCTCGTCGAAGGCGGATACAATGTGGTGGCCGTTGTCACCATGCCCGACAAGCCTGTGGGGCGCCATCAGAGCGAACTCTCGCAAAGTGCCGTAAAACAATACGCCCTTGCGCACCACCTCCCCGTGCTCCAGCCGGAAAAGCTGAAGGACCCCGATTTTCTGGACGCCCTGCGCAGCTACCGTGCCGACCTCCAAGTTATAGTGGCCTTCCGCATGCTACCCGAAGCGGTTTGGGACATGCCCCCTCACGGCACTTTCAATCTCCACGCCTCGTTGCTCCCGCAATATCGCGGTGCCGCCCCCATCAACTGGGCCATTATTAATGGAGACACCGAAACTGGCGTCACCACCTTCCTGCTCGACCACGAAATCGACACCGGTCGCATCATTCACCAAGCCCGCATTCCCATCACCGAGGCCGACAATGTAGAAACCATCCACGATCGCCTCCGCGACGTCGGAGCCGGTGTGGTGACACGTACCGTCGACGACATCATCGCCGGCAACATTCGCCCCGTTGATCAAGACACACTCCCGACCGACGGCGAAATTCGGCACGCCCCCAAGATCTTCAAAGACACTTGTCGCCTCTCGCTCGACACTTCAGTCAAACGTGCCTTCGACTTCGTGCGTGGTCTCTCGCCCTACCCCGCTGCTTGGACAGAACTTGTGGACGAAAGCGGTAAGCGTACCGCACTCAAACTCTATGCCGCCCAACGCGAACAAGTGCAAGTCGGCGAAAAACCGGGCACCGTGCTCACCGACGGCAAAACCTATTTCAAGATTGCGTTTCCCGACGGCTATCTCTCGCTCACACAACTCCAATTGGCGGGCAAAAAGCGCATGACCATCACCGACTTCCTCCGTGGTTTCCATCCGGAGGGCGCTCTTCGCGTAGAATAATCCCCCTCTCTTCTCCAGCACTCTCATTATGGCATTAGAAGCCCTCCCCCCTAAGCCCGGACTCGGCATGACCGCCGAATTGCACCTCGAAGATGTGCAGCGCGCCGTCGATGTTGAGCAGCAAGAACACCGTCCGCAACGCGTGCTCCCCGCTGAGTGGGCGCCCCAAAGCGCCGTTCAGCTCACCTGGCCGCACGCCGACACCGATTGGCGCGACCTCCTCGCCGAGGTCACCGAGACCTACGTGCGCCTCGCCTACGAAATCGCCAGTCGCCAGCCGCTCCTCATCGTCAGCCCTGATCCCGACGAAGTGCAATCGTTCATCTCCCGTCGACTCCCCGCAGCCGCTTTGCAAAACGTGCATTTCGTCGCCGCCCCCTCCGACGATACCTGGGCGCGCGACCACGCTTTTCTCACCGTCCTCTCCGACAACGGGGCCGAACTACTCGACTTCCGCTTCAACGGTTGGGGCGGTAAGTTCGCCGCCGAGCGCGACAACGCCATCAACCGCCGGCTCTTCGACACCGGTTGGTTGCATGGGCACTACGTTTCGGCCCTCGATTTCGAACTCGAAGGCGGTGCCATCGAGAGCGACGGCGCCGGCACGCTCCTCACCACGGCCGCTTGCCTCCTCAATCCCAACCGTCGTCTCGAAGGCGACGCGGTGCCTGTGCCCAATCGCGGACAAGTAGAACTGCTACTCCGCGAACGCCTCGGCGCCGAACGCATCCTTTGGCTCCACCACGGTTATTTGGCGGGCGACGACACCGATTCGCACATCGACACCCTCGCTCGTCTCTGCCCCAACCACACCATTGTCTACGTCAAGTGCGACGATCCTTCCGACGAGCACCATGCCGAGCTCCAAGCCATGGAGGCCGAGCTGGAAGCCCTGCGCACCGCCGACGGCCGCCCCTATCGCTTGCTCGCGCTGCCCATGCCCGATGCCATTCATGACGAAGCCGGCGAACGCCTTCCCGCCACCTACGCCAACTTCCTCATCATGAACCGCGCCGTACTCCTACCCACCTACCATCAGCCCGAACATGACGAAGCGGCACGCAAGGTGTTGCAGCGCGCCTTCCCCCAGCATGAAATCGTAGGCGTAGACTGTCGCAGCCTCATCCGCCAGCATGGTTCGCTCCATTGCGTCACCATGCAATATCCCCGCGGTGTCGTTCGCTTCGACTAAGCCCTCCCGCACTTCTTCTCCCTCTCTATTTTCACACTCCGTCCCATGAAAGTAGCCCTTATCCAAATGCCCTGCGTGGCCGATCCCGCCCAAAACCGCGATCGCCTCGCAGCCCACATTGCCACCGCCGCCCGGGGCGGTGCCGAACTCGTGGTGCTGCAAGAATTGCACAACACGCCCTATTTCTGTCAGACAGAAAACACCGAACTTTTCGATCTCGCCGAACCCATTCCGGGGCCCTCGACCGCATTTTTCGGCGATCTCGCACGCCGACACGCCGTTGTGCTCGTCACCTCGCTCTTCGAGCGCCGCGCACCGGGCCTCTACCACAACACCGCCGTGGTCTTTGAGCGCGACGGTTCCATCGCGGGCAAATATCGCAAGATGCACATTCCCGACGACCCCGCCTACTACGAGAAATTCTACTTCACTCCCGGCGATCTCGGCTTCGAGCCCATCGACACCAGCGTAGGTCGTCTCGGCGTGCAGGTATGTTGGGATCAGTGGTACCCCGAAGGCGCGCGCCTCATGGCGCTTCGCGGCGCCGAACTCCTCATCTATCCCACCGCCATCGGCTATGAAAGCAGCGACACGCCCGAAGAGCAGGCGCGTCAACGCGAGGCATGGACCACCGTGCAGCGGGGTCATGCCGTCGCCAACGGCCTACCTGTCATCGCCGTCAACCGCGTGGGTCACGAACCCGACCCCAGCGGACAGACCAACGGCATTCTCTTCTGGGGCAGCTCCTTCGTGGCCGGTCCGCAAGGCGAACTCCTCTTCCGTGCCGACACCGAGAGCGAAGGCGTCTACCTTGTCGACATCGACATGCAACGCAGCGAGAATGTGCGCCGCTGGTGGCCTTTCCTCCGCGACCGCCGCGTCGACGAATTTGCGCCCCTCACCCGCCGCTTCATCGACTAAGCAAGCCAATCTCTTCCTTTACAACAAAATACGCAAAATCCCCGACCTCATAACGGCCGGGGATTTTGCGTATTTGCCTATACTGGCAATATGGTTCGTGATCTTGCACCTTTATTTTTTCCCTTTATCCGAGAGTTCTTTTTCGATTTCCGTTCCGTCGGCAAGGCGAAGCACAATGCGCTGCTTGAGATGGTCGGGATTGGGGGGAGCCACCAAGCCAAAAACATCTCTCCCCGGAAGCCACAGGTAATCCGCTTCGACCGTCTCCCCGAGCGGCTTGGCAAAGATGCTTCGATTGCCACATTTGAATTGGCAGTCGAAAATCTGTTTGTCCGTATAGAAATAGAGATTGCCGCATTGCGCAGTGACATCTTCGTCGCGCCCATCTGCCTGCGTGCGCACAACCCGGATTGCCTTCACCCCCTGTGTGAGCCAAGTGCGATGGAAATGGCATTCATTCACCACCGGCTCAGTCGGATTGCCCACGAGTTGGGAAAGTTCCTTATAGCGCGCCACTTCTGCAGGCGTGCTTTTCGAGGTGGGCGCAAACGAACTTTTGGTACTGTCGGGAACCACAAGAATAAGCCAGCGCCTACCCTCTTCCCCATCTGCGAAAACTTTTAGATCGCGAGGATACATAAAAGCCTCAATCGGGTTGACGATCTCACCCCATGTTGCTCGGGGAGCCGGCTCGCCCGTTTCGCAAGAGAAAAATGTTGTTGCAAGAAGGAGCATTGCAAACAAGTAAAAAGTTGACCTCATGAGTGCACGTATAAAATTACTACAATTCCTTATTAAAACCATGCAAAGATAGTCATTCTCCGACAACAGCAAAAGAAAAGTCGTTTTTTTTCATACATATATCTCAAATTCCACTTCAATACGATGGAGCACAATACAAAAGTTCCCAATTTATCAAGAAAAGTCCCCGACTTTTGGCTAATTCCTTCCTACTTTTTCCACGCATCTCCCCATTTTCTCGACACTGCCCTACAGACATGCCCTCGCCGTGCCCCATCGCGAACGAAAAAACGCCATGAATCACCACATCTGGGTATTCCAACGGCACGAAATTGCGAAAAGGAGAAAAAAGCCTCTCTTAGCCTACCGAAAGACGCGCATCATATACCCTAAAATGGGTATTGCCGTGTCTCGCGAAAGCCTTTAACTTTGTAAGTTGAAACCTACATGGCATGAAACCTACAAAATATCTTCTCCCCCTTCTCTTTGTCGGTGTCGTTCCTTGCGCCGGCGCTCCGCTTTGGGCCACCACCGATGCGGATTCTTCCCCGGCGCCGGCCGGCACAGCCACCGACAGCACCGTGGTGTCGTCGCCGCGACAACTGAACGAGGCCACTGTCACCGCCCATGCCGAAGCCACTCGCCTCAAATACGCCCCACAGGCCTTGACCCTCCTTTCTTCACGTCAAATCGATGGTTCGGCCTCCTCACTCAACGAGGTGCTCGGACGCGTGGCCGGCGTGACCATCCGCTCCATGGGCGGGGTCGGCAGCAGCTCGCGCATCTCCGTGCGCGGACTCGAGGGCAAGCGCATGGGACTCTACATCGACGGCGCCGCCGTCAGCCAGATGAGCAATTTTGTCACCCTCGACGACGTGCCCACCGACATGATCGAGCGCGTGGAACTCTACAAAGGCATCGTTCCCTACCGTTTCGGCGGCACCGCCATGGGCGGTGCGGTGAACGTCGTGCTCAAAGACTATCCGCCGCGCTATCTCGACGCGTCCTACGAAGTGGGCAGCTACAACACCCACCGCGCCAACTCCGTCTTCAAACGTAGTTTTGCCGACCTCGGGCTCGAACTGGGCTTGGGCGGCTTGTTTGTCGCGTCGGACAACGACTATGAAATGACGCTCCACAACCAAAACGACCTGCGTGTGCGCCGCGGCAACGATGCGTTCCGCAAAGCGGTGCTCGGCGGCTCGATCAAGGAAACCAAGTTGTGGTTCGACGAACTCAAATCGGAATTCATCCTCACCTCCACGCGCCAAGGCATTCAAGGCATCGACTGGGACTATCGCAGCGCCCACAACCACGCTTCGTCCTTCCTCGTCTCGCTCGAGGCCAAGCGCAAGCACTTCTTCGTCGAGGGGCTGGATTTCGATTTCTCCACGGCCTACAACATCGGACGCTACGGCCTTTGCGACACCGCTCGCGTGCGCCACGCCTGGGACGGCCGCACCTATCCCACCCTCTCGCCCTTGGGCGGCGAAACGGGTCCCTTCGCTTCGGACGGTCACCATCGTTCGCACGATTGGATCGGCAAGTTGAATTTGGAATACACCCTCCGACCGGATCACGCCCTCAACCTGAACCTCTACGGCACCGGCACTTGGCAGCAGCCCCACAACGAACTGATGGATCGCTCGCTGGGCTATCCGGCCAACTTCGACAGTCGCCTCACCGCCCTCACCACCGGCTTGTCCTACGAGGCGTTCTTCTTCGACCGCCGGCTGCAAACAGCCGTGACGGCGAAACACTTTCTCATCGGCTCGCGCGCCAAAATGCTGCACAACTTCTATTTGCGCGACATCAAGACCATTCACATCAATCGCAGCGAATGGGGCGCGAACTTCGCCGCTTGCTATCGCATCACCCCCCTCTGGACAGTCAAAGGCTCGGTGGCTTCGGAAGTGCGCATCCCCACAAGCGAAGAACTCCTCGGCAACAGCTTCAACATTCTCCCTTCGCCCGACCTGCTCCCCGAACGCAACAAGAGTGTGAACGCCGGTGTGCTCTATCGGCGGCCCTTTTCCGACGATCGGGTGTGGGAAGCCGAGGTCAATGTCTATATGAGCGAACTCACCGACATGGTGCGTTTCACTCCCGACCTGTTGCCCACGATGGCACGCTACACCAATTTCGGACAAGTGCGCACCATGGGTATCGAAGCGGAGATCAAAGCCGACGTGACGCGCTGGTGCTACCTCTACGCCAACGGCACTTGGCAGGATTTGCGCGACCGCCGGCGCACCTTCCCCAACTCGAAAGCCCCCAACCCCACTTACGACCTGCGCATTCCGAACATACCCTACCTCATGGCCAATTTCGGCGGCGAACTGCACTGGGCCGATCTCTTCGGCCGCAGACAAAACACGCGCCTGCTGCTCGATGCCTCTTATGTGCACCGCTATTCGTACGACTTCGAGATGGGCGCTTATCTCGAAAAGCTGATTCCCACCTCACTCACCTTCGATGCGGCCATCGAACAGAGTTTTGCCAACCGACGCTGGACGCTCACGCTGAAAGTGAAGAACCTCGCCGACCGCGAAACGGTGTCGGAGTTCAATCGTCCCTTGCCCGGTCGCACCTGCTCGGTGAAACTGCGCTACTTGCTGCGCTGAATCCTCATTGTTTCCAATTTTCCCCTTAATACTTCATCTCTATGTTCAAGAAAATGCTGTTTTGCGCAGCGGCCGGCCTCCTGTTGCTGGCTCAAAGCGCCTGCGACAACGACAAACCCCAACCCACTCCCTCCGCTCAAAAGGGTTCGACGCTCATCACCACCACGGTGGTCAACCCCGACGGGGCAAGCGGCGTTTGCTACATGCAACTCATCGACGGGCTGACGGGACACTACGACAACGCGAAGGCGGTGCCCGCCGGTTTCGGCGCTCCTCCTGTAGTGCAGGGTCGCGACGTCTTTGTGCTGCCCGACTATATGGGCAACAACAAGGCGGAGATGCGCCACTATGTCTATGAAACCAACGGCACGCTGCAACTGCGCGGCACACTCGCGCTGCCGGCCGGCGCGGGGGCGGCCAATGTGTGCAAGGTGAGCGACACAAAGGCCTATGTTTCGTTCCAAAACACGGGACAGGTTTGGGCTTTCAACCCCACAACAATGACCAAAACTGCCGAAATCGATATGAACGCCTTGGCACAGAAGGACATGCGCGTAGCTCCTGCCGCCATGGTGGAACGCGACGGGCTCCTTTTCGTGGGTCTCAACCAGTTTGACGCGCAATGGATGCCGACGGCGAAACAAGCCGACATGGCCGTTGTGGACACGAAGACCGACAAAGTGGTGAAAAAGATCAGCGACACGAAGCACGAACTGAGCTTTGCCACGCGCCCCATCGATCCGCATTCTGTTTTCGTGGATGCCCAAGGCGACATTTACGTCAACTGCATGGGCAGCTTCGGCTACAAACCGGGCTTTGCCGGCGGTCTGCTGCGCATTCGCAAGGGACAGACGGATTTCGACCCCGACTTTGTGATCAACTACCAAACGGCGAAGGTGCAAGGCTTTGACGGAGCGATCGACTATGTGGGTACTGTCCGCCTCGCCTCCGACGGAAAAGTCTATGCCATGGCCGCCAACTTTGCCCTCGATCCCAACAATAAGAACCCCTATTTGGCCAAGGTGATGTTCCCCGTGGTGATCGATCTGCAACAACGCAGCGTGCAGAAGATCGACGGCATCCCCTATTCGAACGGCCACGCCGTGGCCATCGGCGAAAGCGACGGCAAACTCTATTTCGGCAGCGGCAACGACGAGGCTTACGGCTTCTATACCTACAACCTGAAAACGAAAAAGAGCGAGGGCCTGGCCTTCACGGTGGTAGGTATGCCCGCCCAATTCGAAACGCTCAAATAAGCACGCACTTTCGGAAGTTTTCTTCCTCTTCACCCCGGCTCTAAAGCTGTGGAGCACAAAAAAACGGCACCGCCTCACTTGAAAAAGTGGGCGGTGCCGTGTGTTGTGTAGAAAGGTAGGTCGGTGCGCACCGGAAGGTGCACGGTGGGAGACAATTAGTACTTCTCGGCGTAGTTGGAAACGCTGAGATCGGAGATGCGACCCACAAAGTTGCCGGTGCGCGCGAGAGGGAAGACGAGCGTGCGCTGGTAGTACATCTTGGAGGCTGCGTAGGGATCGGCGCTCGCTCCGGCGAGACCGGCGTCGGTCGACGCACTGCCGAGCGTCAAGGGGTAGAGGGCTTGACGGAAACGGCCGTCGACAAAGAGGAGGGTTTCGCGGTTTGTGCCCACAAAGGTGAGGCGCACTTTGCGACCGGCGGGCACCACATAGTCGAACTCGTTGAGATAGCCCTCACGCTCGAAGGCGAGTTTGCCGTTCTTGGGCGAAGCGAGATAAACGGTGGCATCGGACGAGGAGAAGAGGACATCGCCGCGACGCACAGAGTCAGCTTCGAGTTCGAAGGAGACGGTGTAATCATACCCCACGGCATCGCCCACCCAGTCGACGGGCGAGTTGGGTTGCAACACGGGACGCGGGCAGCGCAAGGTGGCACGCCCTTCGGCAATGCCGGGCAGACGGCCGAGGAGGTTGACGCCGGGGGCTTCGCTGAGGGCGGCTCCGCGACGGGCGAACTCGGCATACGGCACGCTCACGGCTGCACCCGTCCAGGTCTTGGCGGAGATGGTGCGGAGGGCGGGCATGACGCGGTGGTGAATGTCGCGCACGGTGATGCCGTTGCCGGCATGGTCGTTCCAAACGGCGAACATGCCGCCGAGAATGGCGGGATCGCCTTCTTCAAACTTCTGATTACCGATCTGCGCCGGCGTCCATTTGTCGTAGAGCATCGGGCAGTTGAGATAATCGTAGTAGTAACCGGCGGCGGGCACGATGTAAACATAGCCGTCGGGGATGGAAATGAGCTGATAGCCCTGGGCTTTCATCTTCGCGGGGTCGGCATATCCGTTGTACCACGCTTCGAGAATCACATTCTTGCTCTTGACGGGCGTCTGACCGTCGGCATGCGTGAGCGCGCCCCAAGCCACGGCCTGTTTGCCGTAGCGTTCGACGTGGCGAATGAGGTGGTCGGTGAGCGAACGGAAGAGTTCGACCACGGCTTTGTCCTTGTTGCTGTATTCGTCAGTGCCGATGTGCACACGTGGACCGACGAAAACGGGGTCGGGACCGGCACAATACTCCGTGAACAGGCTGTCGAGGAAAGGAACGACGGCGGGATTACGGAGATTGAGGTGGTCGGCACCGAATTCTTCCGAGCCGAGCGAGGGACGATAGTGCGTAAACGCCAGAGAGTGGGCGGGGACGTCGATTTCGGGGAGAATTTCCACGCCCTGTGCGGCGGCTTCGCGCTGGAAAGCACGGAACTCTTTCTTCGTATAGCTGCCGTCGCGCGCAGTAAGACCGGGGAAGAAGTCGCTTTCGAGACGGAAAGCGGCGGGCGTCTTCGCCCAATCGTTGCCGAAGTACTGTTTGAAGCCGTTGTCGTTGAGATGAACCTGCAAAGTGTTCATCTTATAATAGGCCATCACTTTGACCAATTGGCGCAAATAGTCCATGGGAATGTATTTGCGACCGACATCGATCATGAAACCGCGCACGGGATAGGCGGGACGGTCGGTGGCTACACCACAGGGCAGGGCATGCGAACGGGTTTGTTCGCTGATTTGCAAAATGGTGCGGGTGCCCCAAAATGCGCCTTGGACCGTAGTGGCAGCGATGGTTGCTGTTTCGCCCACGGTCAGGCGATAACCTTCGATGCCAAGGGTGTCGCGGCGATCGGCACGCGCCAAAACGATGTCACCGGCGCGACCTTTGCCTTGCACGACGGTGAGACGACGCGAAAAGAGTTCGGCATAGTCGGAAGCAAAGCGCTCGGCAACGGGGAGGAAAGCGCGATCACTCACCACAATGCGGCCGGTGGGATGAAATTCACCACGGGCACCTTGCCAAGAAGTGAGTTCGGGCACAACAAAGGGGCGGGGATTGTCAACTGCCGCAGCGGCATGTGCCCAGGTCGCGGCGAGACATGCCACGAAAAGTAGCAGCGAACGCCGAAGGAAGGGGAAAAGTTGCATGATGTATTGGGGATTAAGGGTTATCGGGAGAGGGAGGATCTGCTGTGGGCGACACATTGTCCGAGGAAGAGGGGGGATTGGGAGTCTCGCCGGCGGAGGAAGAGGCTGCGGCGGGAGGAGCGCCGGCAGACCCCGCGGGAGACGAAGCACCGGACGCGGTGCCGGCATTCAGTTCGTCGGCACCGACCGGGCGAGTCGCCCCCGCTGCTTCCGGAAATTCGGCACGCGCGCTGAACAGCAGCGCATCGGGAGCGGCGAAGGGATAGACTTGCATGAAAATTTGGCGGGTGAGTTGCGGTTGTTCTCGCAAGGCAATCTCGAGCCAACCGAGATAAGCGGAGCCCTGTCGCAAACGGCGGGCGGCATAGGCCAGGTAGGGCGAGGCCACAGCGGCATCTTCGGGTCGAGACTGCAGCAACACTTTCCAGAGTTCGCCGCCCCAAGTGTCTTCAAAACAGTTGTTTTCACAAAGGGCATGGGCGATGCGACGGCGCGCTTCGGGCGGGAATCCGTAGGCTTGCGCCAAGTGATTCACCGTTCGCGCCGCGAATTCTGTTTGCTGGTGCGCCAGAGCGAGTTCGGCCGTGCGGAGATAGATTTCCATCTGCTCCACGCCGAGCGAAGCAGTGGAGGCCAGCACGGCATAGGCGGTGGGCATGTCGCCCTCGGCGGCATAAGTGAGTGCAATGTCGCCGGTGATGCGGATTTTATCGGGATGCTCATTGGGACAATGCTGTGCCGCAGTTTCGAGTACGGCGCGGGCTTCGGAAAAAGCTCGCTTGTTGACGAGAATTTCACCGGCCGAGAGGGCCATACTGTAGTCATTGGGGAAGAGTTGGCGGTAGGTGTCATACACTTGCAGCACTTCATCCCAATGCTCCAGGCCGAGTTCACCAATGGCTTTGAAGCGGAGGGCTTTTTCATTGCGGGGATCGATGGCAATGGCGTAGTCGGCGGCTTCAACACACTTCTCATATTGCTTTTGCTCATTGGCGACATCGGCCACAAAGAGCCACGCATCGAGATTATAAGGGTCGGCATCCAAGACCTTTTCAGCCAATTCTCGAGCATGATCACGGGCGCCCCACTGCACAAAGATCTCTCCTTGGAGCAATTGTGCGCGAGGAAATTCCGGAGTGTCCTCGGGAATGCGTAGAAGATACTTTCGGGCGTAGGTAGGATGGCCGTAGTCGAGAAAGAGCTCGCCGATTTCGAGCAAAAGGTCGTTGATGCCCATCGGGGGCTCGCCTTCCTCGGCCTCCATCCGCGCATCCATTTCCGTTTCGTCGGCCAAGACTTTCTCATAGATCGCGTCGGCAGCATCGAATTCAAGGCGGCTGAGTGCGCGCTCGGCGTAATAAAATTGGACATCGAGGTGCTGCTGGTCGGACATCTGGCGTACTACTTCATCGGCATCGGCCCATCGGCCTTCGTTTTTGTACCGATAGGCACGACGAATCTGCACCTCAGGATCGTCGGGGTGGAGACGAAGCGCAAGACGCATGCAGGTCTCGGCTTCATAGTATTGGTTGTTTTGCTCGTAATAATCGAGTATGTCTAAAAGTTCAGGGGCGTCCATCCATAAAGGAACGGACGCCCCTGCAAGTTTCTGTTCATACTCGCTCACCAGCGCTTTGAGATCACGGGGTTCTCGCTTCATGGGTGGGCTCGTTGGTGCGCCGCGCTTTAATTTCGCTATGATGTGGTACGCTGATCCGCGACAATCGTCAGGAGAAAGTGCCGACGCGGGTATTTTTTATTTGTGTTTGTCTTCTTTGAGCGAAACGGTGCTGTTGAAGATCAGGTGTTCGGGAGTGGAATCGGGGTCAATGTTGTAATAGCCGGTACGCGTAAACTGCAAGTAGTGGAGCGGTTGGAGCGTCTGGACATATTTTTCGACAAAGGCACCCTGGTTGACGTGAATGCTGTCGGGATTGAGGAAGGGGCGCATGGCTTCAATGCCGCGTACGCCGTGCTCATCCTCATATTGCTTGATGGCGTCGCGAGGATTCTCGCAGGTCCAAAGGCAAGCGTAGTTGCGAACTTCGGCGGGAAGGCAATGATCGCAGCTCACCCAATGGATGGTGCCCTTGACTTTGCGGTTGGCGCCTTCGGTTCCCGCTTTAGATGTGGGATCGTAGGTGCAGTAGATTTCTTCAATCTCGCCGGTGGTTTCGTTCTTCTTGAAGCCGGTACAGTTGACAATGTAGGCACTTTTGAGACGGGTCTCCTTGTCGGGCGTCATACGAAAGAACTTCTTATCGGCAACTTCCTTGAAGTCGGCACGTTCAATCCAGAGTTCACGGCTGAACTCGATGGTGTGGGTGCCTTCCTCGGGGCGCTCGGGATTATTGACCACCTCAAGTTCTTCGACTTGTCCCTCGGGATAGTTGGTAATGATGAGTTTGACGGGGTCGAGTACGGCCGATACACGAGTAGCTCGCTCGTTGAGATCGGCGCGCACGGCACTTTCGAGCAACTTGATGTCGTTGAGCGCGTCAAACGTGGTGTATCCGATCTTATCTATGAACTTGCGAATGCTCTCGGGGCTGTAACCTCGACGACGTATGCCGCAAATAGTGGGCATTCGCGGATCGTCCCATCCGCTGACCACGCCTTCTTTGGTGAGCAACAGGAGGTTGCGCTTGGACATGAGGGTGTAATTGAGATTCAGCTTGTTGAACTCAATCTGTCTCGGCCGGTTGTCGGCGAGATCTTCTCCGCGCGTTTCTTTGTACCAATCCACGAAAAGGTCGTAAAGCGGACGGTGGGGCACAAATTCAAGGGTACAGATGGAGTGGGTAACCCCTTCGAGGTAGTCACTCTGCCCATGCGTGAAATCATACATGGGGTAGGCGTTCCACTTGTTGCCGGTGCGGATGTGCGGCATGTTGAGCACGCGGTACATGATGGGGTCCCGGAAGTGCATATTGTCGCTGGCCATGTCGATCTTGGCGCGAAGCACCATTTTGCCGGGCTCAACTCGTCCACTGTTCATTTCTTCGAACAGACGCAAGGACTCTTCCACGGGGCGGTCGCGATAGGGACTGGGCGTGCCGGGACGTGTAGGCGTGCCCTTCTGCGCTGCAATCTGCTCACTGCTTTGTTCGTCGACATAAGCACGGCCTTGCTTGATTAGCGCTACGGCAAATTCCCAGAGGTCGCCGAAATAGTCGGAAGCATAGAGTATTTTTCCCCAATGATAGCCGAGCCATTCGATATCTCGCTTGATGGCTTCGACATATTCGTGGTCTTCCTTCTGCGGATTGGTGTCATCCATGCGCAAATTGCACACGCCACCGAACTTCTGCGCCACTCCGAAGTCCATGGCGATGGCTTTGGCGTGTCCGATGTGGAGATAGCCGTTGGGCTCGGGCGGGAAACGCGTTTGGAGGCGGCCGCCGTTGCGACCGGCAGCGAGGTCGTCTTTTACGATCTGCTCGATAAAGTTGAGCGTTTCCTTCTTGTCTTGAATTTCTTCGGGAGTGGTGGACATGTTGCTAAGGGATTGTTAGTTGGCCATTTCGGAGAGGAACTTGATGCGCACGAGGCGGATCTCGTCTTCTGTGTAGTCGTCGCCGAGTTCGTCGTAGGCCTCATCGAGACTGTCGGTGTCGCTCTCGCGGAAATAGTCGAAGATGTCGGCGATACTGTCTTCGTCCATGACGTCGTTGAGGAAATAGTCGATATTGATCTTAGTTCCGCTGTAAACGATGGTGTCTACGTGATCGAGAAGTTCCGAAAAATCGAGTCCTTTGGACTTGGCAAGCTCATCGAGGGGGATTTTTCGGTCGATAGCGCGGATAATATCCACTTTAAGCTGCGACTTTTTGGGAACTGTGCGGAAGCGGAAGTCTTCAGGTCGCTCAATGTCGTTGTCTTCGCAGTGGCGGCGGATGAGATCGCAGAACTGACTACCGTAGCGCTTGGCCTTGCCCGATCCGACGCCGGGAATATTCTGTAATTCCTCAATCGTCTGGGGATAGGTGGAGGCCATGGCCTCGAGGGAGGTGTCTTGGAAGATGACATAAGGGGGGATGCCCAATTCCTTGGCCATGCTTTTCCGAAGATCTTTGAGCAGGCGGTAGAGTTGAGGGTCGAGTGCAGCGACAGCACCGCTTTGTTGCAGCGCAGCACCGGCAATTGCCTCATCGTCGAAGTCATTGTCTTCGACAACAGGGAAGCTTTCGGGCTTCTTCAAGAACTTCTTGCCGGCAGGAGTCACCTTGATGACACCATAATTGTCGACATCTTTGCGCAGGTAGTTGGCGATCAAGCCTTGTTTGATCACGGCATTCAGCACGCGATCATCCTCCATATCTTCGGCGATGCCGAAGCATTCCAAATCATCATGGTGATGTGCCACCACCTCGTCGGTGGCGTTGCCCATCATTACATCTTTAATATAGTCATCGCGGAAGTTCTCTTTCGTTTCGAGAACGGTCTCGATGACCTTACATAAGTGATCTTTTCCTTCCACTTGTTTCTTTGGATTTTTACAGTTGTCACAGTTGTCACAATTGTCCGGCTCGTACTGCTCTCCGAAATAGTGCAGCAAGAGCTTTCGACGGCATACGGCCGACTCGGCATAGGCGGCGGTCTCCTTGAGTAGTTGTCGACCGATGTCTTGCTCGCTCACGGGTTTGCTCTCCATGAACTTTTCGAGTTTCTGTAAGTCTTTGTGCGAATAGAAAGCCACACACAGCCCTTCTCCTCCGTCGCGTCCGGCGCGTCCGGTCTCTTGGTAGTATCCCTCGAGACTCTTGGGTATGTCGTAATGAATTACGAACCTAACGTCGGGCTTGTCAATCCCCATGCCAAAGGCAATGGTAGCCACGATCACGTCGATGTTTTCTTTCAGGAACGCATCTTGCGTGTCAGAGCGCACTTGTGCATCGAGGCCGGCGTGATAAGCACTGGCCTTAATGTTGTTGGCGAGCAAAATGCGGGTGAGTTCTTCCACGCGCTTGCGTGAAAGACAATAGATAATGCCGCTCACGCCCGGCCGGTTCTTGATGAACCGAATCACGTCGTAGTCCACCTTTTCGGTTTTGGGGCGCACTTCGTAGTAAAGGTTGGGGCGATTGAACGAGCTTTTGAACTCCACGGCATCCGTCATGCCGAGACTCTTCTTGATGTCGTTGCGCACTTTGACCGTCGCCGTCGCCGTGAGTGCAATCACAGGGGCGGGACTGATCTTATCGATGAGGGGGCGAATTTTCCGATATTCAGGTCGAAAATCGTGTCCCCACTCCGAAATACAATGTGCTTCGTCGATGGCATAGAACGAAATCTTCACCGACTTGAGGAAGTTGATATTGTCCTCCTTGGTCAATTGTTCGGGCGCCACGTAAAGCAGTTTCGTATGTCCGTTGAGTATGTCGGACTTCACCGCTTCGATCGTGGCTTTGGGCAACGACGAATTGATGAAATGCGCCACACGATTGTCGTCGCACACTTGGCGGATAGCATCGACTTGATTTTTCATCAAGGCAATGAGCGGCGAGACGACGATGGCCACCCCTTCCATGAGAAGCGCAGGCAACTGGTAGCAAAGCGATTTACCGCCGCCTGTAGGCATCAGCACAAACACATCGTGGCCCGAAAGCAGGCTGCGAATGATGGCTTCCTGATTGTCCTTGAAGCACTCGAAGCCAAAGTATTGCTTGAGTGGCTCGCGCAGATTTATTTCAGTCGTCATGGGAGATGGACATAAATAGAAGGTGAGTTCCTCTCGCAAAGTTATAAACAACTTTTGATTCCGCGCCCTCCGCGTCTTGATTTTTTTGTCGTTCGGCCGAAAAAATACGGTGCCTTCTGCGCCATGCTCCCCTCCGACTGCTCACAACAGCGACAACACTATCGATGTGCGGCATTTCTCACGCCCATTGCTCGCAGCCTCATCACAAAAACACTGCGCGGCACAAGAAGTGTGTCGCGCAGTGACCCCACGTGGGGGCTGCGGCATCGCGTCGTCCGGTGCCGCAAGCGAAAAGCCTCAATTGTCTTTTTCTCGCTTCTTGAGGCTGTCGATGAGTTCGTCGAGCAAAGGGAGAATTTCAGCGATGGACGATTCGTGCACACCGTTTCCACAGAGAATTTCGAGCATGCAGTCGGGAATACCCACCGATTGTTCACGCAGTTCTTTGCCGTGTGCGGTGAGACTCACGATGGTCTGGCGCGTGTCGACCTTTCCCTTGGTGCGATTGACTATGCCTTCACGCTCCATGCGCTGAATGAGCGGCGTCACCGTGTTGGTTTCAAGCGCCAAACGCTTGGCGATGTCATTCACGGGCAATTCGTCGGTTTCCCACAGCACCATCAAGACCAAATACTGGGGATAGGTCACACCGAGTTTGTCCAAATAGGGTCGATAGGCTTGCGTGATGAGTCGGCTGGCAGCGTAGAGGCGAAAGCAAAGTTGCTTGTCTAGTTTCAATTTTTCGTAGTCCATGTTCGTCATTTTTCCCTTTAAGCGCACACAACCGACAGGCAATGTGTGGACACTGCCGGTCGGTTATGAAAAAGGGGTTTAGTCTTTGATTGTCAGCTTAGAGAAGCTGTTCGATTTGCTTTTCGATATCTTTGATATCGTGGGTGGGTTCGAAGCGAGCCACGACGTGTCCCTCCCGATCAATGAGGAATTTGGTGAAGTTCCACTTGATATCGTTGCTCTTACGCCAATCGGGCGTGGCCTTGTCGAACATGCCTTCGAGAATGGGCGTGAGCTTGTGGTTGGCATCAAAGCCGGAGAAGCCTTTCTGCTGCTTGAGGAAGGTGTAGAGAGGAAGTTCGTCGGCGCCGTTGACGTCCGATTTTTTGAACTGCGGAAATTCCACGCCAAACTTCATGGTGCAGAACTCGTGAATCTCCTCGTCACTGCCGGGAGCTTGTCCGCCGAACTGGTTGCAAGGGATGTCGAGAATCTCCAGTCCCTGAGCGCGATGGGCTTTGTAGAGCGCTTCGAGTTCGTCATACTGGGGCGTGAAACCACATTCCGTAGCTGTATTGACAATGAGCAGTACTTTACCCTTATAATCGGAAAGGCTCACTTCGTTGCCTTTTTTGTCTTTGAGTTGAAAATCGTAGACCGTTGCCATAACTTTTCGCTTTTGCACAAAGTGACGGCCCAGATGCAGGGTCGATGCCCCGTGAGGCGGTGGCGGACAATTGCAGATCATAGCCATACGTTGTGCGTGTTTGAGAATTTGTTGTTAGTCTGTATGTTCGAAAGAGGGCTGTTCAGCGCCGAACTTCCGTTGTCTGGATGCAAAGGTAGAAAAAAGCGGCATATATCGCAAGCGACAATCTAAGTTTTTGGAGATTCGGGCGCAATATTAAGTTTTTTCGGCTTTCGCCTTCCGTGTTTTTGCCTTTCTGTGCGGGAGTTCAGGCGCAAAGCGAAAGGAAAAGCCCGAGAAACTTCGCGTTTTGTTTGGAAAGGGCGCAGGTTTCGCGTAACTTCGCCACAAAACGAAATCACCTCATCATGTCTGCTCTTCATTTTCGCCCAGCCACGGCCGACGATGCCCGCTTTGTGGCGCGCCACGTGCTCGAGGCTTTGCACTGGCACATGTACGAAGTCCCACTCAGCGCCGCACAAACCCAAGCATGGGACGAACTCACCGAAGTTTGTCGCCGCGACGATGTGCTCTACAGCCACCGACATGCCCTATTGGCCGAGATCGACGCCGAACCGGTGGGGCTCATCTTGGCCTACGACGGCGCCCATTACCACAGTCTCCGCACACGCACCTTCGCTCTCTTGCCGGCCTTTGCGGGAATGGACGTCGACAGCATGGAAGATGAGGCCACCGTCGGCGAATACTACATCGATTCGCTCGCCGTTGCCCCCAAGGCCCGCGGCCGAGGTGTGGGTCGCGCACTGCTCACACAGGCGGTACAACGCGCTGCCCGGCTGCAACTGCGCCCCACCCTGCTCGTAGATCCCGACAATCCGGGGGCACGCCGGCTCTATGCCGCCTCGGGCTTTCGCGAAAACGGCAGCGTCACAGCTTTCGGCCAAACCTATCTGCGCATGCAACACTGATTACACTGTCTTCCCCGCAACACAACGAGCGCGCCTTCATTCCGACGACGGAGTGAAGGCGCGTTCGCATAAGAGGTTCACCACTTTCGGGAAAGCATAGTCCCCAAGCTGCGAAAGCGGCACGCGCAACCAATCGCCGGTGGGCGATTGCGAAGCACACAATCGGTAGGCGTCGACGTGCAGGCGCCGGTGCGTGAGCTCGTGTTTGAGGTCACTCACCAGCGGCTCGAGCGTTGCTGCAGTTTTCACCCCGAGCGCATCGAGCCGAGCGGCGACCTCCTCCGGTTGCAGGGGAGCGGGGCTCTCCATGAGCAACGGCTCGTAGAGCCCCTGCCAGATATCGCCGGCCGCACGACGCCGAATGAACAGCGCAGGCTCCGCATCTGCCGTGTCGACAAGCAGCACGTAGGTGAAATAGCGGTGCGAGACGGCCACCTTCTTGCTCTTCACCGGGTAATCCTCCACGCACCCTTCGCTCCGCGCGGCACAACTTTCCACCAGTGGGCAAACCAAGCACCGCGGCGCGCGCGGTGTGCACTGCACCGCCCCGAAATCCATGATGGCCTGGTTGTAGTCGGCCGCGCGCTCGGGCACCAACAACGAAGCTGCCAATTGGGCAAACTCCTTCTTGCCGGCCGCGACATCGATCGGGGTGTCGATGGCAAAATAGCGCGCGAGCACCCGATAGACATTCCCGTCTACTACGGCTGTGGGTAGGCCATAGGCGAAGGAACAGATGGCCGCCGCCGTGTAGTCGCCCACCCCTTTGAGGGCACGCACGCCGGCATAGTCACGGGGAAATGTGCCGAGTGCCACAATTTGCTGCGCGGCGGCATGCAAATTCCGCGCACGCGAATAGTAGCCCAGGCCTTCCCACCGGTGCAACACCTCGTCTTCTGTGGCGGCGGCCAGCATTTCGACCGTGGGAAAGCGTTCCACGAAACGCAAATAGTAGTCGTAGCCCTGCGCCACGCGCGTTTGCTGAAGAATGATCTCTGAAACCCAAATGCGATAGGGATCTGCCGTTTCGCGCCACGGCAATTCCCGTCCGTGCTCAGCATACCAATCGAGCAAGGCCCGGGAAAAAGGATGTGTCATGCCGTGAAAAGAGGATGAAGAGGTTGCGTTGTACTCATTATATATAGGAAGATGGTCTCGACTCCGAAGGCCTTTGCGCGCCGTCAGCTGCAGAGCTCCTCGAGTTCGGAAATATTGGTGGCCACACCGATCGCTTTGCGCTGATCGGCTCCATACAGTCCCTGCTCCACCAACTGATCGAGCAGAGTGATGAGCGGTTGCCAACAGCCGTCCACATCATAGAGGACGACGCGCTTGTGTGTTTCGTTGGCCGTGCGGGCCGCCAACACCGTGAAGACTTCATCGAGCGTGCCGACCCCACCGGGCAGGGCCACCAACACATCGCTCCGATCGATCATCACCGTTTTGCGGTCGCTCAGGGCGGCGGTGCGAATCTCGACATCGAGCGTTTCGCTCACGATGTGGCGATCCACCACAAATTGCGGCACGATGCCAAACACCCGTGCGCCGGATTGTTTGGCGGCACGCGCCAACACTTCCATGAGCCCCACGCCCGAACCACCGTAGACCAGGGTTCTGCGGGTTTCGCCGATCCACTGTCCCACTTGCTCGACCGCTTCTCGATAGCTCGCCGGGACCTCGTCGCGAGAAGAAAGAAAGACACCAATGTACTGCATAGCGTTGTATTTTTTAATGACATTTCCCACCTCAATCGACCCACTTGCTCCGCCGTGCCGGCGACGACGCGATATTCTACCGCGCGCAGTCGCCCGACGCAGCCGGACGAGCGCCCACGCACACCGTCACTCGGTCTGAAAATGGGCAATTGCGTTTGAGGCGTTCGGCAAAATTGCGAATAATTCTTGGGACAGACAACGCTCGAAGGGGCGATTTTGCCACATGAACTGCAAATTTGCCACGTGCATCCGACGAAAACAACAAACTCCGCGACCTTTTGCATCTTTTTGTTGCCCTCTCTTTTTGCCACGTGAGGGAAATACATAACTTTGCGCCCACAAACAAATCAATCATTCATCACACATCACATGAAAAAGATTCTCTTTCTCGTTGCAGCAAGCGCACTGATGGTGGCTTGCGGCCAAAAAGGACAAACTTCCGGCGCTGCCAACGGTGGCGATAGCGCAGCCACTGCTGCCGACTCTCTCGTATACGAAGGCGAAATCCCCGGCGCCGACGGCACGTTCAACACGCGCCTGGCTCTCGCTCAGGACAGCACCAACGGTTTCTCCCTCACCGAAACCAGCACGAAGGACAGCGCAGCTGCTGCTCCCAAGACCGGTAAGTTCGAAGCCGTACAGAGCAAGGACGCCAAGGGCTTCAAGCTCGTCATCGCTCAGGACGACGTGCGCTACTTCCTCCAGAAGAACGACAGCACCCTCTCGCTCGTCGGCGACAGCACGCTCACTCCCGCTGCTTCGGGCATGAACTACGATCTCAAGCTCAAGAAATAAGCCCCACAGCTGCGACAACGCCCCCGGCGCTGCCGCGTGAGCCAACCAACCACTCCCTCTCTTGAAAGCAATTTCGGGAGAGGGAGTTCACATATAGGTACACTCCCTCTATTTCCCCTCCACTGCCATTCCCGCTTCGCCCATGCGCCTCCGTCCTTACCGCTACTCCCTCCTCGCTCTACTCGTCGTTCTGCTTCTGGGCCTCTACGGCACGGCCGAATTCATGCTCCGCACGGCCATTTGTCCCAAGCCGAGCCCTTATCGCAGCGAAGCCACGGCACGCGACACCATGATTCGCTACGTTCCCGCCCTGCGGCCGTGGCTCGACAGCCTCGATCGTGCCCAAGCCCTGCGCGACACCACGATCATCGCCCCCGACGGCACGCCACTCCACGCCCGCTACGTGCGCTCCGCCCGTCCCACGCAGAGAGTTGCCCTACTGGTACACGGCTACGGCGATGCCGCGGGACGCATGTACCACATCGGGCGCATGTATGCCCGCTCGATGAACGCCCACCTCCTCTTACCCGATCTGCGCTACCACGGCCGCACGCCCGGCACGCACATCGGCATGGGATGGAACGACCGCCTCGACGTGCTCCGCTGGGCAAAGCTCGCCCCGCACCTCTTCCGCCTCTCGCCCGACAGCCTCCGCCTCGTGGTGCACGGCGTCTCCATGGGCGCAGCCACCACGATGATGCTCAGCGGCACCGATGGGCAGCCCAATTACCTGCGCGCCTTCGTCGAAGACTGTGGCTACACCTCCGTGCGCGACATCTTTGCCTCCGAACTCCGCGTGCGCTACGGCCTCCCGGCCTTCCCCATCATTCCCGCCACCTCCGCCTTGTGCAAATGGCGCTACGGTTGGTCGTTCGACGAGGCCTCGGCACTCGAAGCCGTGCGCCGCTGCCGGAAACCGATGCTCTTTATCCACGGCGGCAACGACACCTTTGTGCCCACCGCCATGGTCTACCCGCTCTATACCGCCAAACCGGGCATCAAAGCCCTGTGGATCGCGCCACACTCGGCACACGCCATGAGCTACATCGACCACCCCGAAGAATATGAGCGTCGCGTGCGTCAATTTCTCGATCGCTACGCGTGGTAAGCCCATCGCCGTCACACCGTGTGTGCCACTCGGTCCGCTCCCTTTGCTCCACCGCCTCCTTTTCCCTCTCTATGTCCTCCTCTTCCACCGCCCCAAGCGCCATGCCTTCCACCGCTTCGCCCGATGCACTCGCAGCACAAAACGAACTGCCCATCGAGTCGCACCCCTTCGCCCCCTTCCTGCCAGAAAACGGACGCATGCTCTTTCTCGGCAGTTTCCCTCCCACCGAAAACCGTTGGTGCATGCACTTCTATTACCCCAACTTCATCAACGATTTCTGGCGCATCATGGGCCACCTCTTCTTCGACGACCGCCAACATTTTGTGATTGCCGACGAAAAACGTTTCGACGAAGCCGCCATTCGCCGCTTTGCCGCCAAAGAAGGATTGGCCTTTTTCGACACCGCCTGCCGTATTCGTCGACTCAAGGGCAATGCTTCCGACGCCTTCCTCGAGGTGGTCGAAGCCACTGACATCTCTTCGCTGCTCGCCCCCATGCCCCACTGCAATCGCATCGTCACCACGGGCGGACTGGCGGGCAAGGTGCTCTGCGACACCCTCGGCGTGAAGCAACTCCCCAAGATCGGCACCTTCGTGCACTGTCCGGCCGGCACGCACGCGCTGGGTCGCGACATCGACTTCTGGCGCATGCCCTCCTCATCGCGAGCCTATCCGCTGGCTCTCGACAAGAAAGCGGAATTCTATCGCTTGCTCTTCGACTAAAATCTGCAACTCGCCACACCGCTTCTCCTCATCAATTCTCCCCTTGCACTGCCCTTCCTGGCATCACCCTCACACGCCCCCTGCTCACCCCATGACCCCGCCGCTTCCCTATACCGATTTATTCATCGACTTCGACGACACACTCTATGACACGCACGGCAATTCGTCGCTGGCCCTGCGCGAACTCTACGACCACTACGATTTGGCGCAACACTTCCCCTCGTTCGATGTCTTCTCGCAGTCCTATTGGAGCACCAACGAAGCACTTTGGATGCAATACTCACACGGTGAAATCGATCGCGACACGCTCATCGTCGAACGCTTTCGCCTTCCGCTTGCCGAGGGCGACAACTGCGACACCTCGACGAACTATTGCCTGAAAATGAGCGACACGTTTCTCGAACTCTGCAGCACCAAGCCGGGGGTGGTGGAGGGAGCGCACGAACTGCTCCGCCATCTCCGTTCGCGCGGCTACCGGCTGCATCTTTGCAGCAATGGTTTTGCCGAAGTGCAGTATCGAAAAATCGAAGCGGCGGGCATGAACGGCAGTTTCGACACGGTGGTGCTGAGCGACGAGGCGGGAGCCAACAAGCCCTCACCGCAGTTTTTTGATTTTGCTTTCGCACAGACGCGAGCCGACCGCGCCCGCACACTGATGATCGGCGACAACTTTTCGACCGACATCGTCGGCGCGATGAATGCGGGCATCGACACGGCTTTTTTCAACCGCCACCCCGAAACCTTCACCGCGCCTACAGCCCCCACCCGCGAAGTGCACCGACTCGAAGAGCTGAATGCTTGGCTTTGATCCGGAGATCGCTATGACACAGGTCGCTTGGGCAGCCGCACACTCGCGGCACAGTCGACCGTAAGTTTCGCCTATGGACGACGGCCCCGCACTTCGACGGCACACGGCCTCGGGGTGGCCTTCATGCCCTGCCGATCGGATGCGACCAACGCCCCCGCTCCGGTTCTCTCCTCCCGCAAACAACCACAAAAACAGGCAGCAAGGAAGGAAAACACGGCGTGTTTTTCGACGATCTTCCCCGTTTTCTCCAAAAATCGGGGGACTTTTTTGCCGTCTCTCCGAACAACCGATAAAAAAAGCGTTTCACCTTGCTCCAATGAGCGGTGAAACGCTTTTCTTTATGCGCTGTCTGAGAAATTTAGCTTGTGAGGGTTGCGCTCAGCCCTCCAACCGGCGGGCAGTTCAACCAAGCACCCACTGTGCAACTGCGTGCGCCACGCCGTCTTCGTCGTTGGAAAGCGTGACCCGATCGGCCACGGCCTTCACCTCGTCGGCCGCATTGGCCATCGCCACGCCCATGCCGGCGAAGCGCAACATGGCGAGATCGTTGAAACCGTCGCCGAACGCGATGAGTTGTTCGCGCGACAAACCGAGATGAGCCAACAATCGCGCCAGCGAGTGGTCCTTGCCCACACCGGGCGCCATGATCTCGAGAAAGAACGGCGCCGAACGCGAAATGGAAAGCGCTTCGCCGAAAGCTTCCTTCATTTCTTGCTCCAGTTCCACCAACACGGCGGGTTCGCCGGGGATCAAACATTTGGGAGCGCCGCCTTCGATGCGCGAAGCTTCTGCGACAAAATCGGTCGTGAGCTCAACGGGCATTTGGTTGATGCGCGATTCCTCGGCAAGATAGGGCGAATCGTTGCGAGTGGCCAAGAGATGATCGGCAGGATAGGTAACAATCGGCAGCCCGCGCGACTCGGCAAAGGCCAACAGGCGCGGAAGACAAGCTGCATCGAGAGCTTGATCGAAAATCAAGCGGCCCGTGGCCCAATCGATGATGTTGGCGCCGTTGCACGAGAGCACAAAACCGCCGTTGTCTCGGAGTTGCAATTGTTCGGCCAGCGCGGCGATGCCGTGGGTGGGGCGCCCGGAACAAAGCACCAAACGCACGCCGAGAGACTGCGCCCGCATCAACGTTTCGAAGGTGCGCGGCGTGATGATCTTATCGGAATTGGTGAGCGTGCCGTCGAGGTCCAATGCAATGAGACGGAAGGGAGAAGTGAGTGGTTGGGACATAGACTAACCGGGGAGTTGATAACTGTCGATAAGGGTGCCGTCGAGCTGCCAAAGGCTCACAAGTCCCTCTTCGTAGGTGGCAAACGTGGGAGGATTCCCGCCTTTGGGGAAAGTGGGACTGCCGGTGTTGAGCACGGCCGTCCCGTCGGGGCGACGGGTGATGTGGGGCAGGTGGGTATGCCCCTGACACAGCAGATCGATGTGCCCGCGCGGCGGACAATTCTCCCCATAAACGTGACCGTGTGTGAGCACGATGTGACGCTTGCCGTCGATGAGGTGGGCGCAGGTTTCGGTGATCGAGAAATCGAGTAGCATTTGATCGACTTCGCTGTCGCAATTACCGCGCACACAGACGATGCGGTCGGCCAGGACATTGAGTCGCGCTGCCACACCCTGGGCGTCGAGCCCTGCGGGAAGCCCGTTGCGGGGGCCGTAGTTGAGCAAATCGCCGAGCAGCAGGAGCAGGTCGCAACCCATCTGCTCATAATGGGTCAACACAGCGTCGAGTGCCGTGACAGATCCGTGTATGTCGGAGACGATGAGGTACTTCATAAACAAGAATTGGAGTAGGGGGATGAAAAACATCCCGTGATTGGAACCACGAAAATACGAAAAAAAAGCGAGGCGCGGCTTGCTGTCGCACAACATAGCCGTGTGGAACACAAAAAGCACCGGGCGTTTGTTCACACCCGGTGCTTTTTTGAATAGAGATGGAGTGCCCCGCCGGACTCTCCCGCCCCCGAGGCGTCAGCCACCGCATCCCCCCTCGCCTATCCCCTCGGCGCACAGCCAATGGCTCATGATGGTGCTCCCCCCGGGGGTGAGAATGCTCTCGGGATGGAACTGCACGCCACACACATCAAGTGCGCGGTGGCGCAAAGCCATAATGGCACCATCGGCAGACAGCGCTGTGATTTCCAAACACGCGGGCAACGTGTCGCGATCGACCACCCACGAATGGTAACGCCCCACAACAAATGGTCGGGGAAGCCCGGCAAACAAGCCGTCGTCGGCCACGACTCGGCATTCGGAGGCAACACCGTGATGCACCTCCGCCAACTGTCTCAACTGCCCGCCGAAGACTTCGGCGATGGCTTGGTGGCCGAGACACACTCCGAGCAACGGGACACGCCCGGCAGCCCGGCGCACCACATCGAACAAGCGGCCGGATTCGCCCGGAAGTCCCGGTCCGGGGGAGAGGAGCACGCGGTCGTAGTGATCGATCGTGTCGAGTGGTACCTCATCGCACGAAACAAGATGGGGCACGGCCCCGCCTTCGCGCACCAATTGTACGAGATTGTACACAAAGGAATCGTGACAATCCACGACCAACACATTGCGTGCTGCCCGACGTGGGTGTTTCGCCCCGCCCGCTTCGGACAAAGCACGTGCCGGTTCGAGTGGTGTGAATGCAGCTTCGCTCATTCGCCCAAGATCTCCTTTTTGTGTGCCAGATAGGTTTCGATGTCTTTGTCGCCGCGGCCGCTCACGGTGAGCACCACGACTTCATCGCGCCGGAATGTCAATTTGGGGAGCACGGCCAAGGCATGGCTGCTCTCGAGCGCGGGAATGATGCCTTCGGTTCGCGAGAGTTCGAAAGCCGCCGCCAGCGCTTCGCGATCGGTGATGGCTTCGACACGTATGCGCACCGACGAGATGAGTTGCGCAAAGAGCGGACCGATGCCGGGGTAGTCCAAGCCGGCCGAAATGGAATAGGGTTCTGCCACCTCGCCCTGCACATCTTTGATGACGAGTGTGCGACTGCCGTGCAGCACATCGGGGGTACCGATGCTGAGCGTTGCGGCCGTTTTGCCGGTCTGCACGCCGCAACCACCGCCTTCGCCGAGCACAATGCCCACGCGCTCATCGTCCAAATAGTGATAGATGGTGCCCGCGGCATTCGATCCTCCGCCGATACAAGCAATGAGCCGATCGGGGTAGTCACGACCTTCCTTTTCGAGCAACTGCGCTTTGATCTCCGCACTGATCACGCTCTGCAAACGTGCCACCATGTCGGGATAGGGATGAGGCCCAACGGCCGAACCGATGAGATAGAACGTGTCATCGGCGCAGGCACTCCAATAAGCCAGCGCTTCGTTCACGGCGTCGGTGAGCGTACGGCTGCCTGATTCCGCGGCGCGCACTTCAGCACCGAGCATGCGCATGCGTTCGACATTGACATGCTGGCGCTCGATGTCGACGGCTCCCATGAAGACGATGCACTCCATGCCCATGAGCGCACACGCGGTGGCGGTGGCCACTCCGTGCTGGCCGGCACCGGTCTCGGCCACGATGCGACGCTTGCCCATGTGGCGTGCAATGAGAATCTGTCCGATGGCATTGTTGATCTTGTGCGCGCCGGTGTGATTGAGGTCTTCGCGTTTCAGATACAGCCGGCAGCCGTAGCGCTCACTCAGCCTGCGAGCGTAATAGAGTGGACTCGGCCGACCGACATAATCGCGCAACAAGGTGTGGAACTCCTGCTGGAACGCTGCGCTTTCGATGATGGTCAGATATTGCGACTGCAATTCCTTCAATACGTCTTGCAGTGATTCGGGCACATAGGCTCCGCCGAAATTGCCGTAGAAGCCATTTTGATCTATCTGATAGGGGTTCATGCGTCTTTACATTTTGAGATGAATGTGATGGGTGGCGGAAAATCTCCTTTTTGTCGAACAGACGGCTCCTTTGCGTCGGGCGGCCTCCCATTTACTTTGGGCGGTCCATCTTTCATATGAGGCAGCACAATTATACAACGGGGGCGCACCTTTTATTGGGGGTGGCACGCTCTTTATACCGGATGGCCTGCACAGACAGGCTTTGGAGAACCATCTCCTTCACGGCCGCCGGCGAGAAACAGTCTCCGACAATGCTCAGTGAGAGGGACACACGCGGCGGTACCTACCGCGACTTCTCCACTCCCCTTGAGACGAGGATACAAAAAGAGACCTGCCGTGAGTCACGACAGGTCTCTTATACTCCTTATGGTATCCGATAAACGTACACGAGATGTCAACTCACGAATGAAAATCCGGAGTTGTGCCACCAACGATTTGCGTTTACCAAATGAGCCATTGAAATCTGAATTTGAAATTGGTTGCTGCAAATATAGTCTATTCCACTCTTCCCACCAAAATCCGAATGCATTTTTCTCATATACAACCGAAGAAATAAGCTTTTTAAGTTTCCGGGCAGAGAAAACTTTGCGTTTTTAAGTATAAGGCGTGACCACCAACTGTCCTCCGAGGTAATCGACAAGGAACAATTTGGAAAGATCGTCGTAACCCTGCTTAGCCAGTTCTTCACGCAACCATTTTACGTCTTTGTCAATGGCTTCGAGCACATTACTCTGCGCCACACCGTCGGTGAGTAGGGGGTATTTCAAGTTTTCCTCCCCGGCCATGACCAACAATAGCTGGCCGTTTTGCTCAACTACTGCACGCTTTACCTTGCGGATGTTGAACACATTGTGCAAACGCAGCTTGAGGGTCAGTTCGTGCGCCGTGATTTTCGCGCGCTTACAAGCCTCCACATCCACTTGCCCGTTGACGATCACCACGGTGGGGGTTCCGTCAAGCAAATGTTGCAGGAGATGGCTCCGCGACTTGAGGCGACGCATGCCATAAACCAGCACGAACCAGATGATCAGCACGATCGCGAACTGCCAAATGCGCACATCCCGACTGTAAATCACCCCGCCAATGATGCCACCGAGCACATAGTTCATGATTTGCTCCATGGCACTCGTGGGGGCCAGGTTGCCTTTGCCGGTCATGTTGATGATCGTGACCATTGCCAGGAGACCCAATAAAAACTTCATGGCGATCTCCGCAAAATTCATTATATTCATTGATATAAGCGTTGAAAAAGTCTCGCAAACGAAGCACGCCTTTTCAACGTTCTCCCCCTGCGAGACAATTGTGTTTCCTATTTTTCTCTGTGCTACTACTTCACGCTGCGCAAAGCCATTTTGAAAATCAAAGTCGAAGCGGGGGGAATGTTGTTGCCCGAACCGTTGTCACCATAAGCCAAGTAAGCCGGAATATACACCTCCCACTCATCGCCGGGTTTCATGGCTTTGAGCGCAATTTGCCAGCCCTGAATAACTCCGTTGACGGGAAATTCGGTAGGTTCACCGCGCCGATAGCTACTGTCGAACACCGTGCCGTCAATCAGCCGTCCCTCGTAGTCCACCACAACCGTACTCGAAGCGGTGGGCGATGCCCCGCTGCCCGACTTCAGCACCTTGTAGAGCAATCCTCCGCCCAAGGCTTTCACTCCGGGCTCTTTTGCGGTTTTGGCCAAAAAAGCCTCGCCCGCTTCTCTGTTTTTCACCAAGAGGGAGTCTTCGGCACCCGTCGAAGCGGGAATCTCTTCCGCATGACGATACTGCCAATAGGTGCCGCCGGTCACAACAGCCACAGCGACGATGACGAAGAACATAAACAAGCCGCGACGAGTTGGATGTTTGCCGGCTTTTGAAGGTGTTTTCTGATTGTCCAACATAAAGTTTTCTGAGAATAAAGTAGAACAGAGATTGCGCGCCGTAGCGAAATTACATCAAGGCTATAATCGCAGTCACACCACCAAAGATAATACCGGGTGCATTGGCAATTGCAACAGGCCAATCACGGCGTTCCTTAAACAATCCATAGGCGACCCAGATACAACAGTTGACACAGGCCATCGCCGGCTGCAACCAGTCCTTTTCCGTTCCGGGAGCGGCGTTCAAATAATTACGGATTGTGTTAATGTAAAACACGTACATGAGTACTGCGGTGACGGTGCCAATGATTCCCATCACGCGTTCGAACTTTGCCTTGTCCATCTCTATATATTATTTATGTAACTGCATCGGCGCCACCCAATTCATCGGATGGGTGCCGTCGCCTGGTTTGTTAATATCGCTGCGAATTTAGAAGAAACTTATGAGAGGATCAAATCTACCGCCCCAAAAAACGAGAATCGACACAACTTTCTTCCATTGTACCCGCAGCGCACCGCCATAGGGTCTCCCTTTCTACCCACGTTTCTACGCGGAATATCCCTCCTTCACCGCTGTCGAGCGCCTAAATCAGTTCCTCGAAACGGGGGATACCGCGTAAGAAGGTAACCTGCTGCGCAGCATAATCCATCCGACAACAATAATGCTGTAAACCATTGCTCACGATCAGATAGTCGACTTTCAAAACGCTGTTGTAGCTCTGTATCTGATTGAACACTTCCTGCGTAATGGGCACCTGCGGCGCCTTGTACTCCACGATGAGGCGAGGACGCGCCGCCTCTCTTGCAAAAAGCACCGTATCGCACCGCCTGCGCACCCCGCCTACTTCCACGGCCATCTCATTGGCCAATAAACCGGCGGGGTAGCCGCACGCCTCTAATAAGTAATGTACGAAATGCTGGCGCACCCATTCCTCGGCCGTGAGCGTGACGTAACGTCTGCGAAGCACGTCCCAAACCATTGTGCGACCACGATCCCCCATGCGCGTGCGTAGGGCGACGGGAGGCAAATTCAACTTAGGAAAATCCATAGTCCGTGTAAAACGTTCAGACCAGACAATTACTTACCGGCCGGTGCGAAAACTTCAAACGTCCCGTCGTCGTAAAACACACGGATTTCCTTAACTCTGCGGGGCTCTTTGTCAAAAGAATTCGCGTTAGAAGGATAAGCTACGGGCGTACGCCCTGCGACCTGGCGCTGACGCGTCGGCTGAGCTTGCACAGGGCGTTGGGGGGCCACGTGAACAGGTTGCGCGTTCTGCACCGGCGGGGCCGTCTGTACCATGTCTTCAGAGAAAAACATCGGAATTTCCGAACCCGAAGGGGGAAAGGTAGAAGAAATTTCCTTATCCGCAGAAACGACATTTTGCTCAATGCTTCCGGGACCGGCAATCGAGGGCTGATCGACGGAGTGGAGAATCATGTCACCCTCACCAAAGAGCAACCAGTTCGTATTGATTTCTGGAAACTCGCGGTGAATCGCCTGCACGTGGTTATTGGTCGGTTTGGTCCGTCCATTGTATATACTGGAGATCGTAGCGGGCGACACGCCCAGCTTCATGGCAAAGGCTTGTTGCTGTAAACCGTAGTGGTCCATGACTTGTTTGATGCGAACATGCATGAGGTCACCGGGATCAGATGTAGAGGCCATAATAATATGCGTTTGATTTCAGCGTCGACGTCAGAAACGTCATCTGCAGGAGGAACAAAATGGGGAGGAGTTGAGCGCCATTTAGAAGAAAACGAACAACGTCGTATTTGTTTTCTATCAGGCGACAAGCCGAAACAGGGAAAAACAGCGTCGACGAAGGGGAGGAACTTAGGCTGTAGAGAAGCGACCGCCGGTGCCTCCGCCCCCTGTATGCATTCAATTGGAGTTGTATGCAAGTTCGAAAGAATAAATTGTTGCGAGTCGAACGTAGAAAATCGGCACTTAGGTCACGACACGGACAATCGCAGCACAAAATTCAATCGCTGGCGGAGCTGCGCACGTCATCTCGTTCATTTAGCAATTCACAAAGACGAAGTACTGCTTGGATTTCCACTACAAAAGTAGAGATTAAAAATGAGACGGACAAAAATCGGCGAGAGAAAAATCTACAAATCTATACCGCAAAAAGGTTTACACTTCAAAATTATGAAGTCCGAGAATCCATCTCCACACTTTAGAATATACACATTTCTAAATTTAGAGGTGCAAAATAGTATGCGAGCTTTTCTACTCGAAAATCACGTAAATACGTGGTTTTCAGCCAATATACATTGAAATAGAGGGAGTTATCCACAGCAAAAACAGACCATACAGTGAAAAACCTGCTTTTTTATGGCAGTTCTAACTCAACAAAATGACAAAAATCACTGGTTTACAAAGTAATACCACCAGAAAAACAAATTGCATATTTAGAGATTTAAAGACGTAAATCGCACGATTTGTAATTTATCTATCTACACTACGCGAGATTGCATTCTGAAATTTCAAGCGAACAGATTTACATTTCGACATCGTATTAGGGTTTTGATTTCAAAACACACCTGTAAATCTCCACTTTTGTATTTGTCTATCAAGTGCTCTCCGCACTCCATTTCCAGTCTAATCAGAGAAACAGCGCGCAGAAATAGGCACTTCTACCCCTATGTACGTAGAAACGCTGATTTTGGGCTTCAGAAAAGTGATATTTCCCTCATAGCTCACTCAAAGTCAAATCATTGTAATGCAAATCTCCCTTTTTTCGAGTCTCTTCAAATAAATGGACAATCGCTGCGTGAAGTGCAGAAATCACCTACACAATTGCCGTTTCTCCTCCCCACTCCCCCACTCAATCGCCCTTACAGTCCCCTCCAAACGCTCAATTTACACCCATTGGTGTCCAAACGGCCTCCTCCCGTGCCGGATCGCTGCATTTCTCCCCCGCCCGAAGGAGGGCCGCCGGTTATTGCTCGGCCCGACCTACCCTATTATATATAGTATATAGGTAAGCCCTGTTATCGGCATCGCAAAAAATCTACGGACCGTGTATGCATTTTCCACAAGATGTGATCTTCCCCTTTTTTCGTCTCTATTTCGAGCAAAAATCCGAACAAAAATATTGAGCACCTCATTTGGCGCCATTCGCGCCTTAAATAGGCGTCCCGTAAATCCGATGAAAAAAGAAAACTGATTGTATCCTTCAAAGTATTCTCTTCCGCTCTCCGGACTCCCTCTCCCCTCGTGGCTTCAGGCATCCGCTTCTGCTCTTTCCCTTTCCTTTCGTCCTGTCGCTTCCACATCATTCCGTACCGACATCGGCGCGGCGCAATCCCCTCGCTTCACACCTCCTCTCGCCCCTTCTCGGCACAATGCGATTGGCTCCTTGCTCGGCTCTCGCCGGGGGACCCGCTCGCCGACCAACACCAAGCGAGCACCAACGAAAACTCCCCCGAGTTCTCTCAAAAAAGAAAACTCGAGGGAGTTCAGCCCAATTTTACGTAGCGGCGATTCGTCAGTGCAAAATGAAAAAGAAGAGTTCTTTCATCAGATCCTCAGGCGAAATCGAAGGATTATCCACCCCCTTGCTTCGTGCATCGGTTCGGCGAATTTGACCAATGATGTCCATCACCTTTCGCCCGCTGTAGCACTGCATGGCCGGAAGGATGTTGCGCTCGGCCTGCCAATCGGAGATACCGACAAAGGAAGCGATTCCCGCTCGTGTTTTTTCCGGTGCATAATAAGCCAGCATCAGTTGAGAAAAGAATCGGAAAAGCGCCGGCATGATCATTTGGATCGGATTCTGCTTCTGATTTTTGTAAAAGTAATTCGCTATTCTATTGACCTTTGCCACGTCCTTTCTTCCCAGTGCATCCGTCAGTTCAAAGATATTGAACTCTTTGCTCACCCCGATGTGCGACTGCACGAGCGACAGTGTGATGCCCGTGGCAGCGCCGTTGGCCGCCACGATGAGTTTGTCCAGCTCTCCGGCCAAACGACTCAAGTCGGCCCCCACGTCTTCAGCCAGCAACTCAGCAGCCGGCTGTTCGATGGGCACTTTTTTCCGTCGGGCATAGTCGGTGACCCATTTTGAGAGTTGCCATTCTCTGAGTTTGGCACTCTCAAAGAGCACGCCCACCTTTTCCAACAATTTGGCTGTGGGCTTGCGCCGATCGAGCGTGCCGTTCATGTGGCAAAAAATCAGCACAGCCGTAGGTTGCGCCTGCGGGGTATCGAGCGATTTGAGATAAGCATCGAGCGGGGCTGTGTCTTTGAGGTTTTGCGCCTCGTGAACCAGCACCACTAGTTTTTCGGCTCCCATGGGGTAGCCCATGGCCGCATGCACAACCGACTGCATGTCGGTTTCTGCACCGAAAAAGGTGATGAGGTTGAAATCACGTTCCTCCGGTTTGAGCAGGCTATTGACCAAAAAGTCGGATAGGTGGTCAATATAATATCCCTCCTCACCCATGAGGTAGTAGACCGGTCGGACTTGGCCGGCGCGCACATCCCGCACGATCATTTCGTGCGTGACGGCGTTGGTCGCTTTCTTGGCCATTACCAATCAAATTTCAGATGTCTTACGGTTTTGCGGTCTCCCTGCAGCAAGCGCAAGGATTCGATCCCGATGTGCACATGGGTCGCGGCAAAATTGGTGGTCACGTGGTTATCCGACTGCTCGGTTTTCACGCCCTCGGGCGTCATCGGGTTGTCGCTCACCAGCAAGAGCGCGCCGGTGGGAATGTGGTTGTAGAACCCGCAGGAGAAGAGCGTTGCCGTCTCCATGTCGACAGCCATTGCACGTGTTTTGCGCAGATAGGCTTTGAAGTCCTCGTCGTGTTCCCACACCCGGCGGTTGGTGGTGTAGACCGTTCCGGTCCAATAGTCCAACGAAGCGTCGCGCAGCGCCGTCGAGATGGCTCTCTGCAACATGAAGGCCGGCAACGCCGGAACCTCCGGGGGGAAGTAGTCGTTGGACGTACCCTCACCGCGGATGCCCGCCAGCGGAAGCACATAATCTCCGAGATGCGTTTTGTTGGAGATGCCACCGGCCTTGCCCAAAAATAAGACCGCGCGGGGATTGACACTCGAGAGCAGGTCCATGATCAGGGCGGCATTGGGCGACCCCATGCCGAAGTTGATCATTGTGATTCCCTCAGCCGTGGCAGCGCGCATGTTGGCGTTGAAGCCCACGGGGTTCACCTTCATCTGCTCACAAAACATGTCCACGTAGTTGTTGAAGTTGGTCAACAATATCAATTCGCCGAACTCACTGAGTTCGAGTTTGGTGTATCTCTGCAACCAGTTGCCGCAGATTTCTTGTTTACTCGTCATGTTGTTGTTTGCTTTTAGTTTATCTTCAACAGAGGTTGTCGATTACGTATAGAAGCAAAGTTAGAGAAAATAATTCGTTCGCGGCTCTTTTCCACTATGCAAATCCATTGCGCACGCTCCGCGCCTTCGTTTTGCGTTTCGCCCACACGGAAAAACGGCCGTACCCGCCCCTCCCCAACTCCCCGCAATCCGTCCGTAAAAAACCTCGCAGAAAACCCAAAAATCTGGGAGCTTTTGAGTCCAAATTCGCAGCTTTCTCTCACTCGCTCCGCGGCGTTTTTTTTCGAGTGAATGAACTCCAATAAAAACCAACCACATGTAATTCCATCTCCTCACGCACACACGCGCGCATCCGTCAGTTATCGTTTTTTTCCTTCACCCTTCACCCCTCCCTCTCATCTTTTTGTTTCACAACAGATTAGGTGTGAAGGAAAGGACTTTTTTTCCTTCACATCTTCCTTCACCCTCGAAATCTGGAAAAGATCGATTTTACAGAAAAATCGCATTTATCTTTTTCTTTCGTGCAGACAGCTGCGAAAAATGAGGAGTTTTCGACCCAAAGCCTTCACCCAGAAATCACTAATACACAACCATTTGCGCAAGATGAGTGAAGAGGTGAAGGTAAAAAACGGAAAGTTGTTGTGCGCGCATTATGCGCGCGAGAGGCCTCCGCACTTCACCCGGAGCACCGGGCGCTCCGCCTCCTCGCCGCGCACACTCGTCGTCGTGAAATTCGACCGCCACTTGGTGCCCCCCTGTTGCGTTCCGTCGACCCCATTTTTTCCACAAAAATCACAGGCAAACTTGTCCGCCCCCGAATAATTCGTATATTTGCAGTACGCATACTTAAATGTAGACCGATGAAACGAAACTGCTTTCCCCTTTCCTATAGCCTTCTGGGCGTCCTCTTTTTGCTTTCGTGCCTCCCCTCGTTGGCCGACAAGAAACGCTCAACCGACACCCCGACCTCACCAAGCATCCAAGACAGCCAGCTCTATTTCAGCGACCGCGTGTTTGCAGCTCCCGGCCGGTTGTTCATGCAGCGGATCAAGACCATCCCCGCCGATGCACCGATCGAGGCCACCGATCTGCCGGCCGGTTTGACTTGGAACGCCGACTTGCGGCGCATCGAGGGCAGGGTCTCCACGCCCGGCACCTATCGCTACAACATCAACCTGATACTCACCGACCGCGTGGACAGTGCACGCGTCCCCTATCCCGTCACCCTCACGGTCGACGAGCGCTATTTGAATTCCCGTCCTGTGATGGGCTGGATTTCGTGGAACGTGGTGGAAGGCGACATCTCCGACCGCGTGATTCGTTCGACGGCCGACCGCATGAATGAGCTCGGATTGAAAGATGCCGGCTACCAATACCTCATCATTGACGACCTTTGGCACGCTCCTTCGCGCAATGCCGACGGCACACCCCGAGAAGATCCGGCCAAGTTCCCCAATGGCATGAAATCCGTTGTGGACTATGTGCACAGCAAAGGATTGAAATTTGGCATTTACTCCGACGCAGCCGACAAAACTTGCGCCGGCGCGTTCGGCTCGTACGGATTCGAGAAAACCGATGCCAACCAATATGCGCTCTGGGGCGTCGATTTGCTGAAATATGACTACTGCCACGCTCCCGAAGATCGGACCGAGGCAGCTCTGCGCTATCGCACCATGGGCGAAGCCCTGCAGAGTTCAGGGCGCGACATCCAATTTTACCTCTGCGAATGGGGCGTGCGCAAGCCCTGGGAGTGGGGGGCTGAAAGTGGCGGCTCGATGTGGCGCTGCACCTACGACACGCGCGACTGCTGGAAGGGGAAACCCGGCGGCATCGGCGTGCTGCAAAGCATCGAACAGATGAAGGATCTTTGGCCCTACGGCGGTGTGAACCGCTACAACGACGCCGACATGATGTGTGTGGGCATTCACGGCAAAGGCAAATCCAGCTCAGACCTCTGCGCCACCGGCCCGGGCATGACGCAAGACGAATATCGCACCCAGTTTGCCCTGTGGTGCATGTGGTCCTCGCCGCTGCTGCTGTCGTTCGACCTCAACCAGCCGCTCTCCGAAGACGATCGTGCGCTGATCACTAACAAGGAACTCATCGCCATCGACCAGGACGAACTCGCCCAGTCGGCCGATTTTGTGGCACGCGAAGGCGATCTCTACTATTTCGAGAAACCGCTGAGCAACGGCGACGTGGCAATTGCGGTGACCAATGTGGGCGAGAAAACACAAAATTTCCGCTTAGACCTCTCCCGCTTCCCGCTGACGAAGGGTTTCCGTGCCTTCAGTGTGCGCGACTGCCAGCAACTCACGGACGTCGGCGCAGTGAAAGGAGGCTTCGACACGAGCGTGCGCAGCCACGCCACCCTGGTCTTTCGTCTCTCGGAAAATATCGAGATCGGCAACATCGTACGCCGAAATCTGAAAAAGACACTCGCGCCCGAAGAGCCGAAGAAGGCGACGACGCTTACCACCACCTCGACTGCACCCAAGCGCGTCCACAAGTAAAGAAAGACCATAGATAGTTCACTGCGCCTTCGAGGTGCTGTTCCTATCATTTCGATAACCTTCACATACCTCTAAATGAACAAAATCCTACTCACGAGCCTCCTCGCGATGTCGCTGTCTGCCACACCGGCGCTGGCCGATCACTTCACGCTTCCTTCCGGCAGCGCCACCGAAAAGGTGGTCGCACTGAGCACCATCGACCTCAAAAATGCCACCAACGGCAACAACAACATGCCGATTCAACTCAACAAGAGTGTGCGCGGTGGCACGCTTAGCATTGCCGGCGATACTTTCGACTCAGGTTTGGGTGTTCACGCTCCGGGCAAAATCGTGGTGCGACTCAACGAGGGCGTACGCCGATTTAAGGCCACCATCGGTGTAGACGATGGCGCAGACAACAAACCCAACCACGGCATTGTGGGCTACAACGTGGTGCTCGTCAAGCAAGACGGTACGCGCCAGGTGAAAGCAGCGGGCGTGATGAAACGCAGCGACAAGGGGCAGGCAATTGATGTGGATTTGACCGGCGGTAAATTCCTCATTCTGGAAACCACCCTCGGCAACAACAATGACTGGGCCGACCATTTCGACTGGGCCAATGCGCACTTTCTGTGCACACCCAACGCACAACAACCGGAAGTGATACCGGAAACCGCGATGAGCGCAACCCACTTTGTGAAACTTCCCGTGAGCCAAGAGAGCGGAACGGAATACATCCCGCTCAGTTCGATGGATCTGAAGAATGTCACGAACGGCTGGGGAACGATTCGCCCCAACAAGAGCATCGGTAACAACCCGTTGGTGATCGACAACACGACCTACGAAAGCGGTGTCGGCGTGCACGCCAAATCGCGTATTGTGGTGAAACTCAACGGTGCGGTGTCGCATTTCCGTGCGATGGCCGGCGTGGACGCCGAGACCAACAACGACGCTTCCGAACGTTCGGCCATTGTGGGCTATCGCGTGATTCTGCGCGGCGAAGACGGCCGCGAGAAAGTGGAATTGGAAGGTACGGCACGTCGCCACGAGCAGGCGGTCAATGTAGACGTTGCGCTCGAGGGTTGGAAATATCTGATCTTGGAGGTGAACGAAGGCAACGGCGTAGACTGGGCTGACCACTTCGACTGGGCAAACGCCTACTTCGTGTATCGCGAACAGAACTCCACACGCCCGGTCATCGTTTCTGAAGCCGAACTGACGCCTTCGCTGGCTTGTGCCACAGAATTGTTCAGTCTCCCCAACACCCGTTTCCTCCACAAGATCGTTCCCTCTGCTCCTTCGTCGACCGTCAGCGTTACTGATCTGCCCGAAGGCTTGTATTGGAATGCACATCGCCACACTGTGGAAGGTAAACTCAGCACAGAAGGTCGCTATAACTACAAGATTTTGGTTACAACCGACGGCAACACGCAGACTTTCCCGGCTTCGGTGACGGTGAGCAACCAGCTGGTACAGCCCAAACCGATGATGGGTTGGATCTCTTGGAACGTGGTGCAAGACAAGATTTCGACGCAAGTGGTGAAAACGGTGGCCGACAATATGGTGAAACTGGGACTGCGCGATGCGGGCTACAACTTCATCATCATCGACGACCTCTGGCACGCTCCTCAACGCAACAGTGACGGCACGCCGAAGGAGGATCCTGCCAAATTCCCCATCGGTATGGGCGCAACCGTGAAATATGTGCACGATCAGGGACTGAAATTCGGTATCTATTCGGATGCAGCCCCTAAAACGTGTGCCGGCGCCTACGGCTCGTACGGCTACGAAAACATCGACGCGAAGCAATACGCCAAATGGGGTGTCGACCTCTTGAAATATGACTACTGCGGTGCACCCGGCGATGCCGTTTCGGCTCAACAACGCTACAAGGCGATGGGCGACGCGCTCAAAGCATCGGGTCGCGACATCCTCTTCTATATGTGCGAATGGGGTGTGCGCGAACCTTGGAAATGGGGTTCGACGACGGGCGCCACAACTTGGCGCGCCACCTACGACACGCGCGACTGCTGGCAAGGAAAGAGCGGCGGCATCGGTGTGATTCAGAGCATCGCCGCCATGAAAGACCTCTGGGCTTACTCGGGTGTGAACCGCTTCAACGATGCCGACATGATGTGTGTGGCCATTCACGGCACGGGTAAATCCAGCTCAGATCTTTGCCTCACCGGCCCGGGCATGACGCAAGACGAATACCGTACGCAGTTTGCGCTATGGTGCATGTGGTCGTCGCCGCTCACCCTTTCCTTCGACCTGACAAAACCGCTCAGCGCCGACGACAAAGCCATCATCACCAACGCTGATCTCATTGCCATCGACCAAGATGCGATGGGACAACAAGCAGAGTTTGTGGGGCAAGAAGGCAACATCTACTATTTCATGAAGGATCTCGAAAACGGCGACGTGGCCATCTCGGCCACGAACGTAGGCCCCACGCAACAGCAGGTGAAATTTGACTTCTCGAAGTTCTCTGCGCTCAGCATCAAGGGACGCTACTTGGCGCGCGATTGCCAAGCGCAGAAGACCTTGGAGAACGAGATGGAAACGGGCTTCACGACCACTGTGCGTTCACACGCCACCGCCGTGTTCAGACTGACACTGAAGGGTACCGGCGTTGCGCAAGCACGCACTTCGGCCTCTGCTCAATCCAACACGCTCTACGATCTTTCGGGACGACATGCCAACGGCGCAGCGTCTCACGGTGTCTATATCCGCGACGGCAAGCGCGTAGCACTGCCTTAATCTCTCGACGGGCGTCGACGCATCGACACCGTTCGACCGACCAATAACCAAAGATGGGGTGATTTCTTCGAGAAATCGCCCCATTTTTTCTTACTTTGTCTTTATCTGCCCACCCAGTGCATTGAGAATCAGCGCAAGTATTTGTTTTTTCCACGAGAAAGTTGTATTTTTGCGACGTGATGTGGCACTTTCGCCGCCTCCACTTATTTAGCGCACCAGCTTATGCAGATTCAAGAAATCGCACGCGCCCTTGAAAATTTCGCTCCGCTGCCCCTGCAAGAAGACTACGACAACGCCGGCTTGCAGATAGGAATAACAGGGAACGAGTGTTCAGGGGCATTATTGTGTTTAGACGTGACGGAGGCCGTGATCGAGGAAGCCTCTCGCTTGGGGTTCAACTTGATTGTTGCGCACCACCCGCTTTTGTTCCGCGGGGTGAAATGTGTGAGCGATCGCACGCAGGTGCAGCGCTGCATCCGCCTGGCTGTGCAGCATGACATCGCCATTTATGCGGCCCACACGAACCTCGACAATGCACGCGGGGGCGTAAATTTCGAAATCGCGCAGCGCCTCGGGCTCGAACATCTCGACTGGCTTGCTCCCCTTGCGGGACAGGACGCCGGCAGTGGGTTGATCGGTGAACTTCCACAACCGATTGCAGCGACAACCTGGCTCGAAACGCTGAAAAAGACCTTCGGTGTGGAAGCGTTGCTCTACGCTCCCGGTCCCCAAACCGAGGTGCGCCGCATTGCACTCTGTGGTGGCGCCGGCGAATTTCTCATCGATCGTGCGGTGCAACTGGGTGCCGACCTATTTTTCACGGGAGAAATCGGCTATCATCACTTCTTCGGTCACGAAAACGAACTCTGGCTCGCTGCCTTGGGACACTATCAAAGTGAGCGCTTCACCATCGATCTGCTCGAAGGCATCCTTCGTCGCCACTTCCCCGATCTTCCCACGGCGCAAACCACGATTTGCACGAACCCCATCCATTATCTCTAAAAAAACGCGCGGAGCAACGCACACCGACCGTGTCGCCTCTCCCGCATCCGGCTGAATAAAATACCACTTATCATATGGCAAGCAAAAAAGAAAATCCTGCTGACCTGTCTGTGGAACAGAAGTTGAAAAACCTCTACCAACTGCAGACCAAACTTTCCGAGATTGACAAAATCAAGACTTTGCGCGGCGAACTTCCGCTCGAAGTGCAAGATTTGGAAGACGAGATCGAAGGACTGACCCACCGTCTGAAGAAGTACGAAGAGGAGATCGATGCGATCAAAGCGGACATCACTCACAAACACGAGGACATTGCCACAGCGCAAGAAATGGTGTCGCGCTATGAGAAGCAACTCGACAACGTGAGCAACAACCGCGAATACGATAACCTGACGAAGGAAATCGAATTCCAGGGGTTGGAAATCGAATTGCTGAAAAAGAAAATCCGCGAAGCAGAACGCCTCATCGAACTCAAACAGGGCGATCTCGACCGCGGCAATGAGACACTGCGTGTACGCCAACAGGACCTCGAGCTGAAACGTACGGAACTCGACGAAATCGTTTCGGAGACCAAAGCGGAAGAAGAGAAATTGCGCGAAAAAGCCAAGGCACTCGAAACCAACATCGAACCGCGTTTGCTCACCGCCTTCAAGCGCATTCGCAAAAGTTCGCGCAACGGTCTCGGCATTGTCTATGTGCAACGTGACGCCTGCGGTGGTTGCTTCAACAAAATTCCGCCTCAGCGACAACTCGATATCCGTATGCGCAAGAAAATCATCGTCTGCGAATACTGCGGTCGCATCATGATCGACCCGGAATTGGCCGGTGTGAAAATCGAAGCTCCCGTCGAAGAGAAGCCCAAGCGTCGCGCTACGCGCCGGAAAAAGACCGAAGAATAAGGTGCTTTCGCCGAACGAATAAGGCACTCTCGCTGCCGGCCGCCGGTCGCCCCCCTGTTTTGTGGAGGGAATCGTAGTGCGGCACCGAAAAAGGCGGGGCGGCGTGACCTCTGAATAGCCCTTCTGCTCGAAAACTCCGTGTCTCGAGCAGAAGGGTTTCGTTTTTCGAGTTTTTCTCCGTTCCCCTCCTTCTTGTTCTCCCTCTATCTCCCCTCCATTCCCTCTATTTTTCTCTGCTCTCCCTCATTTTCTTTCTGCTCATGAAACTCCTTCTTCTTGTTGTGGGTCGCACCGTCGACAAGCATCTTTCTGCCTTGATCGACGACTACGCCGGCCGCATCAAACACTATGTTCCGTTTGAAATGGAAGTCATTCCGGAACTGAAGAACGCCAAATCGCTCTCTTTCGAACAACAAAAAGAGCGCGAAGGTGAACTGCTCCTTCGTTCGCTGAAAGAAGGCGATGCCGTTTGGCTGCTCGATGAGGGTGGCCGAGAATTCCGCTCCGTCGAATTGGCTACTTTTCTCGATCGGCAGCACAGCAGCGGCGCGCGCCGTTTGGTCTTTGTCGTTGGCGGCCCCTACGGGTTCGCTCCCGCTGTCTATGCCCGTGCCAACGGCAAGATTTCTCTCTCGCGTCTCACCTTCTCTCACCAGATGGTGCGCTTGTTTTTCACCGAACAACTCTACCGAGCCATGACCATTCTGCGCGGCGAACCCTATCACCACGAATAACCCTCTGTCAGCACGCATAAATCCGATCTCCTCCCATGAAAACCTTGCTCTCCGCGCTCCGTCTCCTCCTCCTTTTCTCCGTCGCTCATCGACACCTCGTCCACCTTGGCTTCCTTGCGCTTTTTTCCACATGGCTCCTCCCCTTTTGGGGACAACGGCACGAAGGGCTGTTTCACACCTCGAAAGCGCAGTCTGCACGCTTCCGCGCGTTGGAATGGAATGTGGAAAATCTCTATGATACCCTCCACGATGTGGGTTTCGACGACCGGGAATTTCTCCCCAATGCCGAACGACGTTGGAACACGCCGCGCTACTTTCACAAGCAATCCTCGCTTGCCAAAACCATTCTTGCCGCCGGTGGGCTGCAACCCGTCGATCTCGTCGCGCTCTGCGAAGTGGAAAACGACAGTGTGATGCACTTTTTGTGTCGTCGCACGCGGCTGGCCCGTCTCGGTTACGAATATCTGGTCACCCACAGCGCCGATCGTCGCGGTATCGACGTCGCCTTGCTCTATCAACCCGAAACCTTCGCGCTGCTACACAGCGAAACCTACCGCGTTCCGTACGACAGTCTGCGAGAACGCCCCACGCGCGACCTACTTCATGCCGCCGGCCGCCTCCCCTTCGGCGACACACTCGACGTGTTCGTGGTCCACTTCCCCTCTCGCCGCGGCGGCGCCACCATCTCCGAACCTTACCGTTTGCGCGCCGCAGGAATCTTGCGCCATCTGGCCGACAGCATCGCCCGCTGCCGACATACTCCGCGCCTACTGGCCATGGGCGATTTCAATGACGAGCCCCACAACGCTTCTGTGAGCCGTGTGCTCGCGCCGACCTTCGCAGAACTCACCTCACACGCCACTCCTTTCCCGGCCGAAGGCCACGACGACATCGAAGGCAGCTATTATTTTCGCGGCGAATGGAGTCGCATTGATCAAATCCTCGTCTCGCCCGCACTCCTTTCGCCCACAATGAAGTTCCACACCACCCCACAGTCTGTTCATCTCCTCGCTTTCCCACCTTTGCTCGAAACACTCGGCCGCGGCACGCTCTCCAAACCCTTCCGCACTTACCTCGGTCCGTTCTACCACGGGGGCATCAGCGACCATTTGCCGCTCTGCATCGACTTTTCCTATTGATTGCAGGTTTGTCTCCCACTCTCGTCCCCAAATGCGGGCAGCGGGAAAAAGAAAGGGAATACAAGCAAACGAACAGCGAAACAAGCAACGTACGAACGGCGCAAACGCAAAGAAAATAGCAGACCAAAGAGAAGCCACAGCGACAACAAGCGCACAACGAGGAGCAAGAAATACAGCGCCCCACAGAAACAATACGAGAACAGGGCACGTTTCCCCCACGGCATCGAAATACTCCATTTACTCGGCGTGAAAACCACTCGATGAGCACAAAAATTAATGGGACAGCCGTCATCACGGTGCCCCATTAACCAACACAAAAACTAAACTAGACTTAACTAAACTATTTTCTCGTTATCATCGCGACAACTACATAGTGCAAATATAGACGTTTCGACAACATACTGCAAGCAAAGCTCCATAAAAACGGACGATCAGACGCGATTTTAACTCAAAAGTTGCCGTACAACACAAAAAAGGCCGAAAGAAAAGGGTCATTTTCAGTTTTGAGTCTTCGAGAAACCTTTCTCACGAAGTGGATGCGCCGGCAGAAAAAACGTCCTTCGCGATCCACATCCACTTTCCCCACTTCGCGCCCCTTATTTCCCTGCCGCGGACATTGTTTGCCCGCTCGCAGACATCATACAAACCTTCCGCAGACGCCGATCCCTACTCGCGGACATTGTTTCCCTGCTCGCAGACATTATATACCGCTATTCAGGTTTGAACGGTTCGACCATGCACTGCTGCAAGTATGCGTCTGCCAACACCATGGCCGCCATCGCTTCGACGATCGGCACCGCACGCGGCAACACGCACGGGTCGTGGCGTCCCTTGGCATGCACCACCGTCGGTTCCCCGGTGGTGGTCACCGTCGGCTGGTCACGCAGCAGCGTCGCCACCGGTTTGAAAGCCACACGAAACACAATATCCTGTCCGTTGGAGATGCCCCCTTGGATCCCCCCACTGTGGTTTGTCGCCGTGGAGAAATCGGGTTCAAATACATCGTTGAGTTGCGATCCGCGCAATGCACAACCGGCAAAGCCATCTCCATATTCGAAGCCCTTGGCCGCATTGATGCTCAGCATCGCCGCGCCCAATTGTGCGTGGAGCTTGTCAAACACCGGCGCGCCCCATCCCGGCGGACAACCGCGCACCACACATTCGATCACGCCGCCCACCGTGTCGCCTTCGGCACGCACCTCGAGGATCAGGCGTTCCATCTCGGCCGCCACCGCCGCATCGGGACAGCGCACGGCGTTCGTTTCGATCGTATCGAGCGGCAGCTCGTGATAATCACGATCGAGCACCACCCGCCCCACTTGTCGGGTCCACGCCTTGATGTCCACGCCCAAATCGGCCAATAGGAGTTTTGCAAAGGCTCCTCCCACCACTCTGCTGATGGTTTCGCGCGCCGAACTTCTCCCTCCTCCTCGGTGGTCTCTCACGCCATATTTCATTTGATAGGTGAAATCGGCATGCGAGGGTCTAAACAGCTCGCGCAGATTGTCATAGTCTGCCGAATGCTGCTGCTCGTTGCGCACCACAAACCCGATGGGGCACCCCGTGGTGCGGCCTTCAAACACCCCCGAAAGCAGTTCCACGCGGTCGCCTTCGCAGCGTGGGGTCGTGATCCGGCTCTGTCCCGGACGTCGTCGGTTCAATTCGTGTTGAATGTAGTCCACATCCACCTTCACTCCCGGCGGCATACCGTCTATCACGCCGCCCACCGCCGCACCATGGCTCTCGCCGAAGGTCGTCAGTCGAAAATAATGTCCCAGTGTATTCATCTTGTCGCTGTTCGTTGGTTCATCAGACGCGCTCTCGCCGTCGGCGCAGAGCCACTCGCTACCAGCCTCTGTACATCACACACGGCTGAGCAAAAACGTCCGTTTTATAACAAGGAGAGCCTTCGCGCCATCGGTGCGAAAGCTCTCTTTTTTGTGTTCTCGACGCGCAGGTCATTTTCCACCGCAGGCACAACCGCCTTCGTCGTGCCCATGCTCGTGGTGGTCGTGCTTGTGGCCGTGTCCGCCGCAGCACTCGTGATCGTCGCCGTGGCCATGTCCGCCACAGCACTCGTGATCGTCGCCGTGGCCGTGTCCACCGCAGCATTCGTGTCCTTCTCCGTGACCATGTCCGCCGCAGCACTCGTGGTCGTCGCCGTGGTCGTGACCGCAACCGCAGCCACAGCCTTCGCCCGACATCATGTTGATCATGCCCTGGATTTCCTCGGGCGTGGCCTCACGTGCCGTCACCACCTTGCCCACATAGTGGAGATCACGTCCGGCCAACGGGTGATTCAAGTCGAGTTTCACTTTGTCGTCAGTCACGTCGAGCACCAATCCCTCAAAGCGCATGCCCTCTTCGTTGACCAAGGGCAAGATGGCGCCGGGATAGATTTGTGTTTTGTCGAAACGTCCGTCGATGTGGAACATCTCTTTGGGCACCTCGATCACGTGTTCCTGCTCGTAGGGGCCGAACGCCTCTTCCACGCTGAGCGTGAAATCGAAGCTGTCGCCCGCATTGAGTTCTGCCACCTGGGCCTCGAAAGCCGGCAGTGCAGCCGAAAGGCCGGTGATGAACTGGAAGGGGTGCTCCTCGGGAGCTTCTTCAAAGATTTCGTGGATGCCCTTCTCGTTGTCCGAATAGAGCTTATAAGCCACAGTGATATAGCGATTTTTGTTTTCTGCCATGTCAGAGATTATTTAGCGTGTGATTATGAATTCGTGTTCCGTTAGGAGCGGCCGGCGCTTCAATTCAGTTCGAGTTGTAGTTCTATGGCCAGCTGCCTGAAGGCCTCGTTGGTTTCGACCATGTTGCGAAAAATTTCGCGGGGTGAGAACACCCGCTTTTTCTCGCGTCGCTCGGTGCTCACGGCAAAAACCACCGTGACCGCGTCGTTGTGCAATTCCCGACGCAGGAAAGCCGTGAGCTGCGGCACAATTTTGTTCAGATAGGCCGCCGCCGCTTCGTTTTCCACCACACCGACCACCCGCTGCGCCTCGCCCAGTTGCGGGCGAATCATTTTCAAGCGTCCGGCCTCGGCCAGTTGTGCCGGTGGCAATTCGTTGGCAAATCGCATCCACAGGTACTCCAATTGTTCCACGGTGAATGCTTCGTAGCGCAGTTCCGTCGGCGTCGTCGAGTTCGTTGACGTCGCGGGGCCGATCGTCGTCTCGTCGCTCGTCGCGGGTTGCGATTTTCGGGTGAGCGAAACGGTTTGCAATCTTGCCGCGGCCAGTTGCTGTTGCGCCGTGCGCGGTGTCGGCATCGGTCGGGGCGCGGCCGGCGTCGTCACCGCCGTCGGGGTCATCGCCGGGCTTGCCGTCCCGACGTTCGCAGAAGGGGGCGCACTCGTTTTCTGTTGAGGCGCGCCGGCCGTCGGCACCTGGTCCGCTGCCGGCTTAAAGATGGGGAGAAGTCGCAACGTAGGGCGACGCCCGGAAGGGGGCACGTCCTCTTGTTGCAAGAGTTGTGCCACTTGGATCAATGTCAGTTCCACCAGCAGGCGCTTGTTGGGCGCCGTGCGGTAATTGATGTCGCAATCGTTGCACAGCTTCAGCGCCGCATAAAGGAAGCGCGGGGTGCAGCGTGCCGCCTGTTCGGCATAACGTGCCCGCACGCTCTCCGCCACTTCGAGGAGCGGGAGGGTCTGTGCGTCGCGGCTCACCAGCAGATCGCGGAAGTGCGCGGCCAGTCCGCCGATGAAATGCCCGGCTTCGAAGCCCTTGTTGAGCACCTTGTCGAGCAAGAGCATCACCTGCGGGATGTCGACCTCCAACAAGCGGTCGGTCACCTCGAAATAGTAGTCATAGTCCAGCACATTGAGGTTTTCGATCGTCTGGGCGTAGGTGATGTTCCCGTTCGTGAACGAAGCCACCTGATCGAAGATCGAAAGCGCGTCGCGCATGCCGCCGTCGGCCTTTCGGGCTATGACATTGAGCGCCTCCTCTTCATACTTTATGCCTTCGCTCTCGGCCACATGCTTGAGATGCTCCACCGTTTCGGGCACTTCCATGCGGTTGAAGTCATAAATCTGACAGCGCGAGAGGATGGTGGGCAGGATCTTGTGCTTCTCGGTGGTGGCCAAGATGAAGATGGCGTGTGCGGGCGGTTCCTCGAGGGTTTTGAGAAACGCATTGAAGGCCGCCTGCGAGAGCATGTGCACCTCGTCGATGATAAACACCTTGTAGCGTCCCACCTGCGGCGGAATTTGCACCTGCTCGATGAGTTCGCGAATGTCGTCGACCGAGTTGTTCGACGCCGCGTCGAGCTCATGGATGTTGTACGACCGCCCTTCGTTGAAGGCCACACAGCTTTCGCACGCATCGCAGGCCTCTCCCGTCGGTGTGGGGTTGAGGCAATTGATGGTCTTGGCAAAGATGCGTGCCGAAGTGGTTTTGCCCACCCCTCGGGGGCCGCAAAACAAATAGGCGTGCGCCAATTTCCCGCCGGCGATGGCGTTTTTCAGTGTAGTGGTCAGTGCTTTCTGCCCCACCACAGCGTCGAAGCTGGTGGGGCGATATTTTCGGGCCGAAACGATGTAGTCTGACATACCGGTTGATGTTACGGAGCAAAGATACAATTATTTTCGCAATTGCCACGCCTCGTGGGTCGCTGTCCGCACAAAAAATCGTAGCTTTGCGCCATACTCAGATCCCCATTCCGTCCATTTCCCCGTCGCCTCCGCGCGCTCACCCCGTTGTGCCGGCGCGCCCGCGGGAGTTGGACTTCACCTCTCACCCACTCCCTATGGAAGCTCTCGACATGCTCCTCTCACGTCGCAGCGTCAAACGTTTCGCTCCCGACGTGCTCCCCGCTCATTCCGACCTGCAACGCATCGCCGATGCCGGCGCCAACGCCCCGACGGGCCGCGGTCGGCAATCGCCGTTCATCGTGGTGGTCACCGACCGCGCCGTGCGCGATCAGCTCTCGCGCCTCAACGCCGAAATTCTCGGTCGCGACGGCGATCCGTTCTACGGCGCCCCGGTGGTCATGGTCGTCTTGGCCGATCGCGCACAACCCACCTATCTCTACGACGGTTCGCTTGTGATGGGCAATTTGCTCAACGCCGCCCACGCCCTCGGTTGGGGTGCCTGCTGGATTCACCGCGCTCGCGAAATCTTCGAACGCCCGGAGGGCAAAGCCCTGCTCAATCAGTGGGGCATCGACGCCGACGTGGAAGGCATCGGTTGCTGCGTGGTGGGACAAGCCGAACACTTCCCCTCCCATCCCCAAGCCCGCAAAGAGGGCTACATCCGTTTCGTCTGATCGCCTGCCCCACCCCTTCCGCATCGCACACTTCGACACACACCGGGGCGATGGAAACGCACCTCCGCCCGGGGCAAAAAAGACGCGGAACCATCGGCCGCAACCTCCCTCCTTTCTCTCGATTCCCTCCTCCTTTTTTCGTCGCTCCTCGCGCCCGTAGTCGCGCCCGCACGTCACGCGCGCATCAGCCGGTTTTCGTTTTTCCTCTTCACCTCTTCACCCACCCCTCGCAACCATCTGTTGCTCTGCGAATTAGGGGTGAAGACTTTGCTCCGGGGAACTTCACCTTTGCTTCACCCGACTTCTGCACAAAAAGTCCCTGCCGCAACAACCTGCATCGCACGTTTTCGCATGGTGAACTTTGTATGAATGTTAATGCTTCACCCTTTTGCCAACGTAGCGCAGTGAGGATCAACGGATTGGCGAGAGTGGGTGAAGGGTGAAGGCATTTTTCGAAAAACAGCTGACGCGCGCGCACGCGAGGCACACCGCTTTTGTGCACTCCGAGGGCACCGCTCGCTCCGCTTCGGTCACCTTCACCCCTCCACCGCTGCACAAAAACGCGCGGCAACACCGAAAGGCGTCGCCGCGCGCTGAGTTGGCTGCAGCATTTTCAATCGAGAGGAACAAACTGCCGGAGGGCTTCAACATAGGTCGCGAAAGCCTCGCGACCCTGTTGGGTCATGCGACAAATGGTGCGCGGGCGTTTGACAGATTGGAGTTTGAGAATTTCAATGTAGCCGGCTGTCGCCAATTTGTCAAGTTGCACACTCAGGTTGCCTGCCGTGGCTCCGGTGCGTTCACGTAGGAAGGTGAAATCTGCCTCCTCCACGTTCATCAGCACCGAAACCACCGCCAATCGGAGCCGAGAGTGAAGCAACGGATCGAGATCGGGAAGTGCGTTAGACATCAGTCGGGGTATTGTTTTGGTCACGGCGCTTGGTCTCCGCCTGAATGAGATGGCCGGGAATGACAAACATGGCTGCGTTGCTCGCGATGAAAAGTGGCATCGCCCACACACTGAGCAGTGAACTGTCGGCAATGGCAGCGGTGATGACAAAAGCACCGGCCAAGATGGAGAAGCCCCCGCCGTAGAGCATCGATCGGTAGTCGAGCAGCAGCCCAACGAAGGCGGTGCCCATGCCCACGACCAAGAAACTGTAGAAAAACATGAGCATCCACACGCCCGGATGACCGCCCAAGGAGAACAGCAGGCAGATGAGCGCGAAGGCGAAGGAGAGGAAGGTCACATAGCGCCACATGCTCGAGATCATGCGATCGGTATAGCTGAGGGCATAACCTTCGGTCGTGTTTTTGCGCGAAATCAAGCGACTCAAGGGCAGGCCCAGCAGGGGAATCAGTGCCCAGAGCACGTTGGACAAGGCGCTTTGGGTGAAATAGCCCACCCCCCACACCAAGAGGGCAACGGCGATGTCGAGGTAGCCCCAAAAGAGATGGAGGCGGCCGTCCTCAAAATGGTAGCGCCGACGGGTGTCGACAATCATGGCAGAGATGAGTTCCAAACTCTCTCGTCCGGTCATGGGTTGTTCGTACTTCATGGAGTTGTGATTTTGGTGTTTTCGCTGTGGCGCGTCCGCTCTGTCTACGACCGGCAGGGAATGCACTCGCGAAAAACAGGTTTAAGCAATAAACTTCCTACATTCAGCTACTCAGGATTATCGCGAATCATCCTTTTCACACGGCAAATATAAGAAGGTTTACAACATAAACCAAATAAAACGGCGATTATTTGAGTCGACCTCGCAAAAAAAAAAATCGCGGCGACCGTCTTCGGCGCCGAAAAACGAGCCATTCGCCGTGCTCACTCTCACCGGGAACGGCGCAAAACACCAGTGGCCCCGCACCACCTTTCGGTGGCGTGGGGCCGCTGGTCCTTGCGGGGTCGGTCGGCCGTCAAAGTTGTGCGATGGCTTCGGCCAATTGCCGCATCGCCTGTTCCAGCACGGCGCGGGGCGTACCGACATTGAGCCGCATGAAGCCCGCGCCGCCCGTGCCAAACATTTCGCCGTCGTTAAGCGCCAGATGGGCTTTGTCGACGAACAAATCGAGCAGCTGCTCGCGGTTCAAGCCCAAACGGCGACAATCGAGCCACACCAGGAAGCTGGCCTCGGGACGCACGGGGCGCACAGCGGGAAGATGGTCGCGGCAATAGGCTTCGACGAAACGAATGTTGTCTTCCACGTAGGCCAACATCTCGCGACGCCACGTTTCGCCGCGTCGGAAGGCTGCAATGGTGGCAATCGGCGCGAAAACAGTGGGTTCACTCAGTTCACGCGCGCGCAACCAGTCGAAAAAGCGCCGGCGCAAACCGGCGTCGGGCACGATGGCGTAGGAGCTGACCACGCCGGCGAGATTGAACGTCTTGGTGGGCGCGCCGAAGGTGATGCTGTTCGCCGCCGCACACTCGGCCACCTCCGCAAAGGGACAATGCCGCGCGCCGAACAAGGCCATGTCGGCATGAATTTCGTCGCTGACCACCAAAATGTCGCGCGCCGCACAGAACTCGGCCAAACGAACGAGTGTGGCCCGGTCCCAACAGCGCCCTCCCGGGTTGTGGGGATTGCACAAGACGAGGACTTTGCAGCCGTCGGCCACCGCAGCCAGTTGGTCAAAATCCATTTCGTATTGTCCGTCGTCGCGCAAACGCAGCGGATTGTCGACCACCGTTCGGCCGGCGCCCTCGATGGTGAGACGGAACATGTGATAGACGGGAGGTTGAATGAGGATTTTGTCGCCGGGTTGCGTGAAGGCGTCGAGCACAAAGGCGATGCCTTTGACCACGCCGGGCACGAAGCTGATCCACTCCGGCGCAATGGTCCAACCGTGGTGTTCGGCAATCCAATCGACAATGGCGGGACGATAATCGGCCGGTTCGGCTGTGTAGCCCAGAATGGGATGCGCCAAACGTTCGCGCAAGGCTTCGAGAATGAAATCGGGAGTGGCGAAATCCATGTCAGCCACCCAAAGCGGAAGCAGATCGGTGCGCCCCCAACGTGGGGCGAGGGCATCGACTTTGAGCGCGTCCGTGCCGTTGCGGTCAATGAGCGTGTCGAAAAAATATTGTGGCATGATGGTAAATGTCTGATAGGGTATGTGTTGAGAAAACAGCGTCGGCCGACGAGTCAGTGGGCGGTGCGTGCCGCTGCGGCCAGTGCTTGTGCGAAATCCTCACGCAGGTCGTCGAAATCTTCCAACCCGATGCTGAGACGCACGGTGGTGTCGCGCACATCCATTGCAGCACGTGCTTCGGCGTCGAAAAGTCCGAAGATGGTGCTCGCCGGGTGGATGGCCAGCGTGCGATTGTCGAAAAGATTGGTGGCGCGGTGCACCAAGCGCAAGGCGTCGAGGAAACGGAACGCGGCGTCGCGATCGGCAAAATCGAGGGTGAGCATCGCGCCAAACGTTCCTCCATACTGCCGGGCGAAGAGCGCATGGGCAGGGTGCGAGGGCAAACCGGCATAAGTGACGCGCAGCACCTCCGGACGCGTCTCGAACCATTGTGCCAAAGCCAAGGCGGTGGCGGCCTGTCGGCGATAGCGCACTTCCAACGTTTCGAGACCGAGCGTTTGCAGATGCGCCACCTGCGGCGTCATGTAGGCGCCCAGATTGAAGAGGGCCTCGTGGGTGATGCGCTCAGTGAACTGCGGGAAATGTCCGTAGTCGATGACCACACCGCCCAACGAGGTGGCACCGCCGCTCACATATTTGGTGCTCGACACCACTTCGATGTCAATGCCCAGCGCCCGGCCGTCGAATTCGGTGAAAGGAATCATCGTGGTGTCGGCCACGAGCGGGACGCGATGGCAGCGTGCCACTGCGGCCAGCGCACGCACGTCGGCCACTTCGAGCTGCGGGTTGGTGAGAATCTCGAAAAAGAGGCAGGCCGTGTGCTCGTCGATGGCCGTTTCGAGCGCATCGGGGCGCGTGAGATCGCACAAACGCACTTCGACTCCGAAACGCGACAACGTTTCGGTGAGCAGCGAATAGGTGTTTCCGAAAAGATGGCAGGAAGTAACCACGTTGGCGCCGGCGGCGGTGAGCGAAAGGAGCGTGGAACTGATGGCGGCCATGCCCGAGTTGAAGGCAACGGCTCGTCGTGCTCCCGTGACGGCCGCCACGCGGTCCTCGAAATGGGTGACGGTGGGATTGGCCACGCGCGAATAGTCGGGCGCCGTGATGCGTTCGCAAAAAACATCGGCCATGGTCTCCGCGTTGTCGAATTCATACGCCACACTTTCATAGACCGGCATACTCAAGGCGTCGTAAGCATCGCGACGCGGATAAGCGCAGTGAATGGAAAGGGTGTTTCTTTTCATTTGTCTTGTTCTGTTTTGATGTGCTGTGGTGGCGTATTGCCGGGAGGAAGAGCACTCTCTTTTCCTTTAAGATGATAGTAAAATCAGGAAGAGCAATATAGCTATCGTCCGAAACGAGATATCCCATTACATAGTCTATTGTTGTCCTTACTACGTGTTTGATACTGCTATAATCATCGCTATTCAGAAATCCCAATTCAGTACTATCTTTTCCTTGCTACAGAGATTTATTACTCAGAAGCCTTTTTCAATAGGCTTTGTATCCTCTCAATCTTGCAAAGGAGAAAATCACAGGTTTCTTCTGAAACACCCCGTAAATATCCAGCATCATAGAACATTCTTACCAATTCAAATAGCCAGCGATCAACCAAATGGAACTGCCTTTTGTTTTTATATTCGACTATTTGAATGCTCTTTCTTAGTTCTTCTAATGGATGCAATCTTAGTTTTGTATATAGAGTCTCTTGTACTTCTAATAGAAGACATAAGGCCTCTTGAATAAGCTTATTCGATGTTTTTGAATCCATATTCTTCCGTGCATTAATACGAAATTTCTGCACGCGGGGGCATCTAAAAAGCGTTATCTGCGAGAGAGGCCCCCGTGGGGCGCTGCACAAACGAGGAAAAGCCGGCCTTAGGATTGCTTCTTCATGTTGTACCAAGCCACATGGCGACGGTAGGTCTGGAAGGCGGCGAACGGGGTGTCGTAGTTTTCGAAGTATTCGAACGCGGCATTGCAGACCGCACGGATGTCGTAGGCGATGAAGTCCACATAGACATGGAAGCGTCCCACGGCACGGCCGATGAAATCGACACAGTGGCCTTCGGCGTGGTTGCGGACGTAGTTTTCGAGGGCGGTGCAGGCCGCATTGACAGCCTCATCGCGCTCAGCTTCGGGCATTTCGTTCAGGCCGGGCACGTCGAAGGCGAAGAAACCGCCCACGCAGCCGAAACGATGGAGGAGGTCTTCGAGTCCCGATTCGTCGCGCGCAAATTCGCCCACGAGACGCGGCACGGTGGTGGTGCCGCGGATGATGTCGAAACGGAGATCTTCGGGCTCAATGTTTTCTTGCTCTTTGAAACTATAGTTCATCGTGCCCTGCAAAATGACGTCGATGTTCTCCCATCGGGGATCGTCGCCGTAGCGTTCGGCAAGCACCTCACGCAGTTGGGCGAGCGGGATGCTGTCTTCGGGCGCCGGGGCTTCTTCCAGCACCTTGATCACCGAAACAAACTCGGTGTTCACCAGTTCGCCCACGGCATTGTCGACCAGCACTTCGGCTCGCCACCAAGCGGGGCTTTCACCTTCGCGCAACAAGGGGTGGTAGACCCCGACACTCACACTTTCTCCGCCTTCATCCTCGGTGAGGACCACCTTCACCTCTTCGGCCGGGACGGGGCCTTCGCCGAAATTGATGACGAGATCGGGGTTGGCGTTGCGACCGATGGAGAATTTCCAGTGCGCACGCACCGATTCGGGCATGCGGTTCAGGAAATAGCGGAAAAGCAAGTAGAGCATCCACGTGCCGCCGGCCGAAAGGATGATGTGATAGTTTTTTGCGCCGATTTCGAACGAGAGATCGGGGAAGGCTGTTTGCAAACTCGAGAAAGCCAGCTGTTGGATTTCTTCGCCGGGTGCACCCTCATCGACGAGGCGACGCAATTCGGCTTCGTGCTCGGCAAACGCAGTCCAGGTTTGTTCCACGCGTTCGGCAAACGAGCCTTTGACGTAACGGGGGAAGGCCAGGAACTTGTAGCAATCGTCGAGCAGCGCTTTCGTATCGTCGCGCAACGAATCGTAGGGATTGCCGTCGAGGGTGCGAAGGAAGTATTCGGCGGCTTCGCCTTCGCGATCGAGATGATAGAGCGCAAAACCCATGCGGTGGTTCCAGAGTTCGTCTTTCTCGCTCTCTTCGTCTCGCACGCTCTCGAGCACACGAATGGCCGTTTCATAGTACTCGGGCTTGTCTTCTTCGCCAGCTAAGTTGTTGTAGGCTCGGGCCAACCAGCCGATGCGCTCGCGGGTGAGCGCAGGTTGTGGGAGGGATTCGAGCAACTCGATGATTTTGGCCGGCTCGTTGTTCTCGTGCCAGGCCGCAATTTGCTTATCGATGTCTTTAATCATGCCGTGTAAGGATTGAGTGATGAGCAAAGCTACAAATAAACTTTGATTTCGGGCGAAATGCAGCTATATTTTCACCTTTTCGACCACGCTCCCACCGGAGGAGCCGACGAAAACAACACGAGACGAGATAAAAATAAGGCGCGCCTTTGTATGATTGTTGAGATTTGTTACCTTTGTATGCGAGAAGCGATGAGGCCCCTCGACAGATCATGCTGCTTTCCTCGATTTTGTGAGTGAGGAAGGCCCCTATATTAATAAGGAGTGCGCTCAGCTTCCTCCATCCACTGTGTGCATCACACCATTCTCTTGACTTATGCAGCAAAACGACAGCATTGTTATCATTCCTACCTATAACGAGAAGGAAAATATTGAAGCCATCATTCGCGCGGTGACGGGTTTGCAAGAACACGCTTTCGACATTTTGATCATCGACGACGGCAGTCCCGACGGTACGGCCGATATCGTCAAGCGACTCATGGCCGAAGAGTTCAAAGACCGCGTTTTCCTCGTGGAACGCCAAGGCAAACTCGGTTTGGGCACGGCCTACATTGCGGGCTTCAAATGGGCGCTCGAACACCACTACGAATATGTGTTCGAGATGGACGCCGATTTCAGCCACGACCCGAAAGACCTGCCGCGCCTCTACAAGGCTTGTGCCGAAGAAGGCTACGACGTGGCGGTCGGCAGTCGCTACGTTTCAGGGGTGAATGTGGTCAACTGGCCGATGGGTCGCGTACTGATGAGCTATTTCGCCTCGAAATACGTGCGCTTCGTCACCGGTTTCCCCATCAACGACACGACGGCGGGTTTCAAATGCTATCGCCGCCGCGTGCTCGAGACCATCGATCTCGATGCGATTCGCTTCAAAGGCTATGCCTTCCAAATTGAGATGAAATTCACGGCTTACAAGCTCGGTTTCCGCATCAAAGAAGTGCCGGTTGTCTTTGTCAATCGCCAACTGGGCACGAGCAAAATGAGCGGCGGCATCTTCGGCGAAGCCCTCTTCGGCGTGATGCGCCTACGCTGGGCCGCTCTCACCGGAAAGATCAAACCCCGCAAAGCCTGATATCTTTCGTGCCTCGGCACGCACACAGCAGTCTTAGGATCTTATGCACAACAGAACGCTTATCAAAAATGCCATCCTCGTCAACGAAGGGGGCAGTCAGCTCGGTAGCATCGTCATCGAAGACGATCGAATCGAAGAGATTCTCATCGGACGCGACGTCACTCCGGTACTTCCCACCGACTCCACCATCGACGCAGAAGGATGTTACCTCCTCCCCGGTGTGATCGACGAACATGTTCACTTCCGTGATCCTGGGTTGACGCACAAAGCCGATTTCGACAGCGAAAGTCGCGCAGCGGCAGCGGGCGGCGTGACCACCGTGCTCGACATGCCGAACACGATCCCCGCCACCGTGACGGCCGAGGCGCTACAAGAAAAGATCGAACGGGCACAAAACCTCTGTCACGTGAATTTCGGGTTCTTTGTCGGTGCCACCGCCGACAACGCCCACCGCTTGCGCCAAATCAATCCCAGCATTGTAGCGGGTGTAAAGTTGTTCATGGGCAGCAGCACGGGTTCGCTTCAAGTGGAAGATCCCGACGCACTACTCACCGTGTTCGAAGAATCGCGACTCCCGATCATGGTACACTGCGAAGACACCCCGATGATCACCGCCGCGATGAAAGAACATCAAGCGCGCTATGGGGCAGACCCGCACGTGCGCTATCATGCGACCATCCGTTCGGCCGAAGCCTGTTTCAAGAGCACACAACAAGCCATTGCACTGGCCAAAGCCACCCAAGCCCGCTTACACGTCGCTCACATTTCCACGGCCTGCGAATTGGATCTTTTCAGTCCGAACGATCCGCTCATCACGGCCGAAGCCTGTCTTCCCCATCTACTCTTTACCGATGCCGACTACGAACGACTCGGCACCCGCATCAAGTGCAACCCTTCGATTAAAACAGCGGCCGACCGAGATGCCTTGCGCGCCGCGCTCACCGACGGACGCATTCGCTGCATCGGCACCGACCATGCACCGCATACCATCGCCGACAAAGAAGGCGGAGCCGCACGAGCTGCCAGCGGAATGCCGATGGTCCAATTCTCGCTCGTCGCCATGCTCGACCTCGTCGACGAAGGCGTATTAAGTATTGAGCGCATGGTCGAACTGATGTCGCACAATCCCGCTCGCACATTCGGCATCGAGAACCGCGGCTTCCTACGCGAAGGCTACATGGCCGACCTCGTACTCGTGAAGCGCCACTGCCCTTGGACGCTGACTCCCAACCACATTCTCTCCAAATGCAATTGGAGCCCACTCGAGGGACATACGTTCAACTGGAGAGTGATGCGCACTTTCGTCAACGGCTCTCTGGTCTACAATAAAGGGTGCATCACCAACGAAAACTACTGCGGTCGTCCCATCACCTACATGCCACGCCGCTACGGCCGTAATTGATCGGGGCACCGTTGGCAACCGCCACATTGGTTACCGACGCACCGCTCGCGCTTACTCCGAATCGTCATGCAATTCCTCTATCGTCTCTATCAACTATTCGTCTTTTTCCCGATTTTCCTCCTCCTCACGATCATCACCGCGCTGGTGACCGCCGTAGGTTGTGCCGTGGGATTATCGCGCTGGTTTGCTTTCGCCCCCAGCCGGATTTGGGGATGGCTCACTATCCGTTTACTCTTCCTCCCCGTCAAAATCGAAGGACGCGAACACCTGCAACGGCGCCAGAGCTACGTTTTTGTAGCCAACCACCAAGGAGCTTTCGACATTTTCCTCCTCTCCGGCTTCCTCGGCCGTGAATTCAAATGGATGATGAAAGCCTCTTTGCGCAAAATTCCCTTCGTGGGTTATGCCTGTGCCAAAGCCGGTTTCATTTTCGTAGACAAATCGAGTCGTCGCGCCATTGCCGAAACGATGGAAGCCGCACGCCAGCGCCTGGTCGGTGGCACCTCGCTCGCCGTCTTCCCCGAAGGCGCCCGCACCTTCACCGGCCACATGGGTCTTTTCCGTCGTGGCGCATTCCAACTCGCTGACGAACTCCAACTCCCTGTCGTGCCGATCACGATCAACGGCAGTTTCGACGTCATGCCGCGCATGCGCGATTTCCATTTCGCCCACTTCGCCCCGCTGCACCTCACGATCCACGCGCCGATACATCCCACGTCACAAGGACACGAGAACATCAAACGCCTGCTCGACGAAAGTTATCAGACCATCATGGACGGACTCCCGGAAGAACGCCGAGGCTACATTAAAAACGACGATCAATGAGCACACCGCCGGCATCGTCCCCCTCATCTCCCCTGTTGCGTATCCTGTTGCCCCTGGCAGCAGGCATTGCAACGGGGGATTTCTTTTACCCCCACCTCGCGCTCTCGACGAACCTCCTCTTCCCCCTCACCCTTCTCGTCGGCCTCTCCACAGCCTCCCTACTCTTTTTCCGCCGCACCCCTCCGCCCGTTCTCACCACCGTCGGCATCACCCTCACCACCTTCCTGCTCGGTCTCACCCTTCTCCACCACGATCGCAGTCGCCTCAACTTCCCCGACGAGCGCCAGCCCCGCACCCATTTCGCCGTGGTGAGCGATGCCCCCTACGTTTCCTCCGGACAATGGTATGCCAAATGCCGACTCGTTGCTCCCGACGCGGACGAAGGTCGCCTCATCGAACTCTCTCTGTCCGACTCCACCCTCCGTTCCTCCTCTCCGCTCCCCACCGATCGTCTTCCGGTTGGCACTCATCTCCTCATCCACACGCGCATCACCTCTCCCACCGATGCGCGCAACCCCGGCGAGCCCGACCGCGCCGCCTACCTGCGCAGACAAGGCATTTCGGGCAGTGCCCATTGCAACACCGGTGACTGGCAGCTCTCGCATCTTCCCGTCGAACTCACCCTTCGCGAGCAACTTCTCGTCGCCCGCGCGCACCTCGTCGCCCAATACCATGAGCATCTCGATCGGCACACCGCCGCATTGCTCTCCGCCATGACACTCGGCGATCGCACCGCACTCGACCGCTCCACCCGCCAACTCTACAGCGAAAGCGGAGCCGGTCATCTGCTCGCTCTCTCCGGTCTCCACCTCGCCATTCTCTATTCGCTCTACAATCTTTTCGTCAACCTCCCTGCCCGCCGTGCGGGTCGCCGGTGGTTTCTTCTTTCCACCCTCCTCTCCCTCGTCGGCATCTGGCTCTTCGCCCTCCTCGCCGGCCTCCCCATCTCCCTCATCCGTGCCGCCCTCATGTTCAGCCTTTCCGCGGTCATTTCGCTCTTTCGCCGCGACGGCCACGGCCTCCACAGCCTCCTGCTCACCCTCCTCCTACTCCTCCTGTTCTTTCCACAGTGGCTCTTCGACCTCGGTTTCCAACTCTCCTGCCTCGCCGTCGGCGGCATCCTACTCATCGCCCCTCTCTTACCTCCACCGGCCGCACTGACACCCCTCACACACCGCGGCGCCGAACTCGCTCGGCGTTCACCCGATTCGCGCAGCATGCGCCTGCTCAAAAACGCCCTCCGCGCCGTTTGGAACCTCCTTGTCGTTTCATTCGCCGCCCAACTCGCCACCACGCCTCTCGTCTGCCACGTCTTTTGTCGCCTACCCTGGAGTGGAATCTTCTCCTCCCTGCTCGTCATTCCCCTCGCCTACGTCCTGCTCAGCGGCAGTTTCCTCTTTCTCCTGCTCGTCCCGCTCCGCACGCTCCTCGCCACTCTGCTCACCGCCACTCTGTCGGGGCTCGAACGCACGCTCAGCCTCTTCTCGCAAGGTATCTTCGCCCCCCTTCAGCTTCACCCCTCGCTGCTCACCACCCTCAGCGCCTACCTCCTGCTCTCCACTGCACTGTTTGTCGTCTATCGTCGCGAGCAATTGCGCCTCCCCGTGCGCCGGTGGCTCCCTCTCCTCCCCCTCGTTCTGCTTGGCGTCTCCACCCTGATCGATGACTATCGCCATCATCGCCCCGCCGACCGCCTCATCGTCTACCACATCTACTCCTGCACCGCCATTCATCTCCTGCAAACCGACGGCTCCTCCTTCCTGCTCTGCACCGATACGGCCCGCGCCCGCATCGCCCTGCGCTCCACCGCGCTCCACGATTGGGAAGCCCGCGAGCTCCGGCCCCTCTTTCTCCCCCTCTCCGCCCTGCGCGACACCACAGGCTGCGCCCTTCTCAGTCGTCGCACACAACGTTCCGCCTTCGCACCGGGCGTGTTGCTCCACCATGGGCGCCGCATCGCCGTGGTCGACCATCCCCTCTCCCACGCCTATCCCGCCGCCCCCCTTTCTGTCGACCTCCTGCTCGTCACCCACCAAGTGCATCGTCCCCCCACCCATCTGTTTCGCTACTATCGCCCGGACACCCTCCTCCTCTCGGCCGATCTGAGTCCCTACTATCGCCGACTCTACACGCACTACGCCCGCTGTCACCACCTCCCGCTCTACGACATCGCCGAAAGAGGCTTTTTCCAATTGGAATAAAATTTCATTCCTCATTTCACACTCTCCGCTCAATTGTGCAGAAATAGCCAATCCGCTCCTCCATTTCACTGGAAACCGCTATCTCCACCTGACAATACGACAAGATATACAGAAAATAGTCCCCTTCTTCGCACAGTTTCATTGTTTGTGTGCAATGACGTTGTAACTTTGCGTTCGCAATCCAAACCAACTACCACGTTTTCACACACCCCATGAAGAAAATTGTATTGTCGGCCATGTTGTTCGGCAGCACCTTGAGCATGATGGCCGGTGGCTATCTCACCAACACCAACCAGAGCGTCGCCTTCCTGCGCAACCCCGCACAAGACGCCAACATCAACCTGAACGGTGTCTACTCCAATCCTGCCGGTGTCAACTTCCTCCAACCCGGTTTCCACTTCGGCATCAACCTCCAATCTGCCTACCAAACGCGCGAAATCGAATCCGCCTTCAAACCCTTCGAATACGGCATTCGCAATAATGGTTCCGCCTCCAAAACCTTCAAGGCCGAAGCCAAAGCACCCGTCATCCCCTCGCTCCAGGGCGCCTGGGTCAACGGTCCCCTCAGCCTCCAGGTCAACCTCGCTCTCGTAGGCGGCGGCGGTAAAGCCACCTACCACAACGGCCTCGGCAGCTTCGAAAGCAAAGTCGCCCTCCTCGGTGCCATCGGCAATGCCAACCACGCACTCGGTTTCAACCGCTACGACGTCGACGCCTACATGCACGGCCGCCAATACTTCTACGGCCTCACCCTCGGTGCCGGTTACCGCATCAGCGAACACTTCTCCGTCTACGGTGGTGTGCGCGGTGTACTCGCCGCAGCCCACTACGATGGCTACCTCCGCAACATCCGCATCAACGGAGGCGATCGCAATGGCAACCAAATGACCTCCGCTCCCGAATACTTAAAGCAAAAGAGCGATGAGTTTGCAAGTGCAGCCGCAACCAACGGAAAGCTCGCACTGACGGCCGCCAACGCCGCCACGCAAGCCGCTGCCGCAGCACAAGCCGCCAGCGAAGCCGGCAATATCGCTTTGGCACAAGCCAAGAGTTTGGAAGCCAAAGAACAAGCCCAAGCCGCCCAAACCTACAATCAGAAACTCGGCGACTACCGCAAGCTCGCCTACACCACCGGCGCCCTCGCCCAAGCCACCCAAGACGTGAGCATCAACGTCCACCAACACGCCTTCGGCCTCGCCCCCATCGTCGGTGCCCACTTCCACAACAGTTTCCTCGACGTGGCGGCCAAATATGAGTTCCGCACCCGCATCGCCTTCGCCAACGAGTCGAAGAACAGCGCCACCACGGCCGCTGCCGGCGAGCAGTTTGCCGCCTTCGCCGACAAGACCGAAGTGCGCAGCGACATCCCCGCCCTCCTCACCCTCGGTCTTCGCGTTCGTCCCGTCGAAAGTCTCCGTCTCAACCTCGGCTACCACTACTATTTCGACAAGCAGGCCAAATCCGGTGTGAAGAACGCCTACAAGAACGACCTCCTCGACCACGGCACCCAAGAATTCCTCGCCGGTGCCGAATACGACCTCAACCGCCAGTGGGAAGTCAGCGCCGGTATGCAGCGCACCCTCTACCCCAACAACGACCGCATGATGAACGACGTTTCCTTCAACGTCAATTCCTACAGCGTCGGTGTCGGTGTCGGCTTCCGTCTCAATGACCACGTCAAGCTCAACGCGGCCTACTTCCGCACCTTCTACGAAAACTACCTCAAAAAATCCGCCGACTACCACCAGACCCTCGCCACCGCCACCAAAATTGCAGCTGTCAGCAATGGTCTGCTCGCAACCAAAGATCCCAACGAGCAAGCCAACATCCTCCGCCAGTCCGCCGGCGAAGTGACCCAAATGGTACAAAGTGGCCGTCTCAGCCCCCAAGGTGCCGACCTCTTCACCCGCACCAACCACGTCTTCGGTCTCAGTGCCGAATTCCGCTTCTGATACTTACCGTTTCTTCATACTCCGGTTCCCCGATCGTCTCGCACGGTCGGGGAATTTCGTTAAAAAACAAGCCTCACATTGCTGCATTCAAATAAAAGATTAAATTTGCAGCAAACCACCCTTATGCAACAACATCATTAATAAATCTATTCTTTTCCTTCTCGGTTTCCTCTTTGTCGTAAGCTGCACAGAGCAAAATGATGTACCGCCACATCAGGCTAAAACCAACTGACGTTCAGTACAATTCTCTAACTCGCACTCCCCAAGAAGCGCAAAACGAAGTCGCCGACGCTCTCACCGCTATGGACAAGAAGACGCGCAAAGCAAGAAACCCTGCCATTGCCAAAGTAGAAACCTAAGTAAAGTCTTCAACACCAATAATCCCGCAAACCTAGCCAGCACAATCTCCCCTCCTCCGGTTCGGAGTAACATTCCCTACTACTACCAATACAATCTCCAATACTCCATTATTTACACCACCAAATAATGAAATCCATCCAAATTCTCTTCCTTCTTCTCTTAGGTCTACAACTCCTCTCGTGCGAAGAGGAATTATACACTCGTGATGAAACAGTCCAATGGACAAACGTACCTAAGCGTAAATTCTCACACGACACAATCCGCGTGAACCTCCCGGCACAGGGAGACACGCTCGAATACATCGGTAATAAATATAATCTTTGGTTAAGAGAGCACGAAAACTTCGAATGCGACACGGTCATTTCCCACTCTGATAAATGGCAAGACACCATAGCATCGGATACGGCTATCTATAAGCACATCACGGTCGTGCTACGAAGAGACCAAGCGCACAAAACCTCAATTTTAAAAATTATGGCACGATCCAACGCGACGTCTCAAAAGGTCAGACTCCCCATCCGAGTTGGCATCTTCCCCATGTACACCGACCCCTTCCTCATCACACAAGCCCCAATGACCTCCACCGAGGGCAAAAAATAGATCGGGCAACAACATGAGACAAGCCCCTTCCGCGCGTTCTCCCTTTCGGGAGAGCGCGCGCTTTTTCGTATCACACTCAGCTCGATACCGAAAGTTCGTCCACTTTATCACTCCACACCGGTCGGGGAACTTTGTTAAAAAACAAGCCTCGCATTGCCACATTCAAAGAAAAGATTAAATTCGCAGCAAACCACCCTCAGACAACAACTTCATGAATAGTCCTACTCTTTTCCTTCTCGTCAACGGAATTTCTCCCGAAGGCAAAGAGTTCAATCTACTCCACTGCAATTGAGATTGGAATGGATATAAGAACGGCTATTATTATTGTCGCGTCTTCAACACCAATATGACCCCGTTTTTGATAAAGTACCCACTCGAAGCAACCAAAATCCATATTTCAAATACAATCTTCAGTACTCATTGATAACCCCCACACAAAATCCGTCATGATCAGAAAAATCCTTTCCCTGCCTACATTGGCACTTTGTTTCACGCTTTGCACTGCGCTCTTTGCCGGTTGTGGAGAAAAAATTGAGGGCTTCGTGACCGAAGTGCGTTGGTCGAATGTCAAAAACCCCGAATATGGTGAATACATCAACATCAGGCTCAAAGCTGAGGGAGAAACTTTTACCACCGTGGGTGATCATTCGTGGATTTCCTTCAGCAACGATGTCTCAACCTTAGATACCTTTACCCGCCACGACATTCCCAAAGTGGACAAGGATACAGCCTACTACAAGGACATCGTCATCTACCTGACCCGCAACCAAAGCAAGGGAACGGCAACCCTCAAATTGGTCGCTCCCCCCAATCGCACACAACAACCCAAGCATTTCAAATTCAGCGTTTCGGTAACCCCTCCCGCTATGTATATGTTCAAAGTCCACCAACCGGCACTGCCTGCCAAGGCGCAGTAGACAACGGTCATGCATAGATCATTGCCCCGACACGGCGGCAATGGTGCCCCTCCCCTTCCGCGCGTTCTCCCTTTCGGGAGCGCGCGCTTTTTTGTCTCACCCTCAACCCGATGCCGAGCAAATGAAAAGAAATTCGTATTTTTGCACGGAATAGTCCCCTATAAGTAACTCTGAATTCTCCGATATACATGTTCGACAATCTTAGCGAAAGACTTGAACGCTCGTTCAAAATACTGAAAGGTGAAGGCAAGATCACCGAGATCAACGTAGCCGAAACCCTCAAAGACGT
>ERZ773013.36-NODE-36-length-83862-cov-5.041345_pt1 | contig 83862 bp, 70 predicted proteins | sample MGYA00511670_ERZ773013 | MGnify/ENA primary metagenome ERZ773013 (study PRJEB29015, sample SAMEA2738120) | human oral metagenome | biome: human oral; feature: human-associated habitat; material: saliva | place: China | collected 2257 ... | reverse complement strand
TTTCTTCCCATTTCCCATTTTAATAGGAAACTCTACGGCAATTTGCTCCTTTGAATATTTATGCTCAATAACCAAACGCTTCTCTACAGTTTGACGTACATATTCTTCGGGAGTCTCTTTTCTTATTGTGCCATCAATATAATCTCTTACTTTCCCTTCTGGGATTATTTGAATAATTGTATCTGTCATAATTTATACTATTAAATCTTTTGGTGATACCTCGAGCAAGTCTGCCACTTTGAAGATGGTGGCGAGATTAGGTTGTTTGCGGTTGCAAACATAGGCATTAGTCATGCTGAAACTCATACCAAGTTGCTTGGCGAGCCACGTTTGAGTGCGACCTTTTTCTTTTAGCTTGTCTTTGATAAGATTGCTATGCTCGATGTTCTGTGCCATAAGATTGTGCGTTTGTCAATTTATCTGTGCAAATATATGAACTTATACTGAACAAAACGAAGAAAAAGGCAGCTTTAACACAATGAATACGATATTATTACTTTGAGGTGGGGGTATGGTGGTACTAATCATATCAAAATGAGAAAAATACCTATCATTGTTGTATAAAGTAGTTTCCCAATACTTGCTCCTGATATACAACAAAAACTCTCAGAACAGATGTCTAAGAGCTTTGAGTTGTGTAAAGAAGTCAAGGCTTTGCTTGATAAAGCGAAGATTATGATAGCACATGTTATAGCGAACTTCGCTTGACATAATTCTCTTGTAGTATCTTATTGAGATCGGAGAGTCTATAGAGGATCTTGCCAGCAATTTGGGTGTAGGGGAAAATGCCTTTGTCCCGATAGTCCTGCAAGGTGCGTGGAGAAAGAAAGAGTCTTTCGCAGACTTCTCGCCCTGTGAGGTAGAGTTCGCCCTCAAATAGTGGGCGGTGTGTCTGTGCTGTTGCTCGCACACGCTTTGTGAGGTTTCTGATACCCAAGATGAGTTGCTTCATCTCGGGTGTTTCTCTGCTGATGGTTTCGTATTCCATAGTTCGTTCTATTTCTGAGGGTCAGACTTAGCGAGTAGTGCTTCCACATCCTCACGTTTATAGTAGCATTTATGCCCGATTTGAATAAAGGGCAACACCGATGTATCTCGGTAATGTTGCAGTGTCCGCTTGCTGATGTTCAGTATTCGGCACACGTCCCCATTGTGCAATAGGTCGGGCAGTTCGGCAGGTGGGGCGAAATGCTCGTTAAAGCAGTCGGTCAGTTCCACGATACTCTCTTTCAGTTCCTCCCAAGCGGAGGTGTCAATGGCTGTAAATCTCATTTTCGTTGTTGTTTTATTTGCGTGATTATTGATTTCTGACGCAAAAGTAAGCAGTGGATTTCGATTTCCGAAGAGGTCGGGATAAGCAGGGAAGAAGAGGGAAACGGCAGGAAGTCCACGCATCATATCTCCCCTGTTTTTCCCTTTTCAAATCCTCTTGCATCGCTCTAAAAGTCATTTGTTCCTTACGAAAAGTGCAAAACTCTGCGAACCGTTGCAGACCTCACACTTTCTCACCGTACTATCCGCACACTTATTTTGCCCCTTTTCCTCCATTGTTGGGCGAAAAGGGGCTTTCTCGTTGTGTCGTAGCAAAGAAAAGTGATGTACTTTGATGCAAGAACACCGCCCTCTTTGGCTCTGCGAAAAAGGCTGCCTAACTTGGCTTTGGTAATCGAGAACGTGCCAAATATCAAAACCAAGTAATAGAAAGCAATCCGCACAATGAAAAGAGAAAACTGCGACAACACCTCAAAGAACATCCAAATAGAGGAGTTCCTTTCGGAGCGATATGAGTTCCGTTACAATACCGTCTTAAACCGAGCCGAGTATTGCCAAAGAGGAACGGGGAACTATGTGGCGATAGACCGCTACTGCATCAATACGCTCAAACGAGCCTTGAATAAGGAAGCAGATGTACAGACCTCGTCCGAAAACCTATACAGCATCATAGAGAGCGACTTCTCCCCACAGGTCAATCCTGTACAAGCCTATTTTCATAGTTTGCCAGCAGTGAAACAAGGAGCAGTAACCGCCCTTGCCGACTGTGTGAGCGTAGCCAATCCCGAGAAATGGAGGGAATACCTTACCAAATGGTTGGTGGCAGTAGTCGCCAATGCGATGGATGACAAGCAGTGTTGTAACCATACTTGCCTTGTATTGACGGGTGAACAGGGAAAATTCAAGACCACATTCCTTGACCTTCTCTGTCCACCAGCTCTATCCGACTACCGCTATACAGGAAAGATATACCCACAGGAGAAAGATGTATTGAGTCTTATCGGTCAAAATCTCATCATCAACATCGACGACCAACTCAAAGCCCTCAACAAGCGAGACGAGAACGAGCTGAAGAACCTGATAACCTGCCCGCAGGTGAAGTACCGTATGCCTTACGAGAAGCATATCGTGGAACGACCGCACTTGGCAAGTTTCGTGGCATCGGTCAATGGAAACGACTTTCTCACCGACCCGACAGGAAGCCGACGTTTCCTACCTTTTGAGGTCTTGGCGATAGATATAGACCGAGCCAAGACAATCCCAATGGATGCTGTGTATAGCGAAGCCAAAGCACTACTAAAAAGCGGATTTCGCTATTGGTTCAATGATGAGGAGATAATCGAACTGCACCATAATAGCGAAGCCTTTCAAGTCTATACGGCTGAAATGGAACTATTGCTCCGCTATTTCACCTTTCCAACGGAAGCGGAAAAAGCCACCAAGCGTTTTTATATGACCAATTCGGAGATAGTTGGCTACCTCTCCATCTACACCCGACAGCAGCTCTCTCCCAAACGGATGGGTGAAGCCCTGCGAAAGGCAGGCTATACGAGAGAGTGTCGCAGGGTAAACGGCAATCCTGTATATGTGTATGCCGTTCGCAAGATTCATCCCGAGCAACCGCCATAGCACTCTCTTACTATCTCCCTTCACTATACTCCTTTTTCTTTTCTATTCTCCTTACTACATTACTACAACTAAGGATAATACAGTGAAAGAGAAAGGATTGCAGGAGGTGTCCATCTTGCGACACAGCTTACTACTATCTTGCTACGCTTCTACAGCTGAAAGAATGGCTATACGGTGTAGAAGGAATAAGTAGAAAGATAAAATGGAGGGAAGTGTTACACTTCTCTCTTTCACTGTCAATCACTTATCCGAGTGTCGAAGGGTAGTAAGATAAAAAGAGGAAAACTCTAAAAAGAGAAAACAGAACAAACAATGAAATAACGAACAATGAATATGAATAACCCAAACCCAACAATAACAGCAATGAAGAACGAATATTACGACTTACAAAGTATTAAGGGAATATCCATAGCGGATTACCTTCATGCTCGGGGCATACAGCCCGTCAAGCAATACGGAAGTTATGCCCTTTACAATGCACCCTATCGGGAAGACTATAACGCCAGCTTGAAAGTGGACTTTGCACGGAATCTCTGGTATGATTTCGGCTTGGGCAAAGGTGGCAGCATCATAGACCTTGTGATGTTGTTGCAAAGGTGCAATGCTCACGAAGCAATGAGCCATTTGGCAGAGAACGCTCTTTCCTTTCATCGTGCAACTCCTTCAAAGGAAGAAATATCAAAACAATCCCCAAGCACAAGGCACATTCTAGGCATCAGTGAGGAACTGCCCCCATACCTGCAACACTATTTGCAGGAGGAGCGCAAGATAGACTTTTCGCTTGCCAAGCCCTATCTGCGTTCCGTGTGCTATGAGATGGACGGAAGAATTTACACCGCCATAGGATTTCCAAATCGGACAGGAGGATATGAACTCAGGGACAACGGTCATTTCAAAGGGACAATCGCTCCGAAAGATATTTCCGTTATCGGTAGTGTAGATGGGACAAAAGACATCACACACAACATTTTTGAGGGCTTTGTCGATTTCCTGTCCTTTCTCACGATGAAAGGAAAAGACACCACCTCGCCCTCCATCGTGCTGAACTCCGTAAGCAATATCCACAGAGCTGTTGCATATCTCCGTGAGCAGCGTATTGTCTGTGTCCATGCGTTTCTTGACAACGATGAAGCAGGACGGAAAGCCTTGCAAGCTCTTCTATCGGCAGGAATGAACGTAGAGGATATGAGCCGACATTACGATGGATATAAAGACCTGAACGAGTACCACATTTCTCGCCAGAAAGTGATAGAACAGAAACAGAATAAACCGCAATCGGTCGTCAAACGTGGATTTCGCAGATAAGGCAATAGAACGCAATTAAAACCAAGTATTAACCGAGTATCCTTAGGGACTAAAAGAGAACAAGAGGCAGACAGATAGCTTTGTTTCAAGAGCAATGGCAGTTTTCCCAACTGCAAGTTTCCTAAAAAGAAACTTAGCAACAAAGCTTCTGTGCATTCAGAGAATGCAAACACCTCAAAGGGGAGTTTCGGACAGGGCGGAGCGGCATTTAGAAGAAATGCCATAGCTCATTAGGGCATTTTCTTCACGCTCCACTCCGTTACCGCTAAAAAAGCCCTTCTGAGCCAAGGGACTCCGTCCCTTTGGATACCCCTTAAAACGATATTCAACTTATGGGCTACGCAGTATTACATATAGACAAAGCTCGTGGCAACGACTCGGCAATGACCGCACACATCGAGCGTACATTCGTGCCAAGTAATGTCGATGCAACTCGCACACACCTCAACCGTGAGTTGGTGCAATTTCCTGCAAATGTCACCAACCGCACGGAAGCCATAGAACACCGCATCGCCACAGCAAACATCTACCGTAAGGTGGCAGACAACCAAGTCAAGGCACTTCGCTTTATCCTCTCAGGGTCGCACGAGGATATGCTCAAACTTGAAAGCGATGGTCGCTTAGGAGAATGGTGCGACAGCACGATGCAGTGGCTTTACACCACCTTTGGAAAGGAAAATGTAGTGGCAGCCACACTACACGCAGACGAGGAAACTCCGCATATTCACGCAACGGTAGTCCCCATCGTACAAGGGGAAAGACGGAAAGCCAAGACAGACGCTGAGAATGGCAAGCGAAAGTACAAGACAAAGAAAGGCAAGGTACGACTTTGTGCAGATGATGTGCTTACTCCTAAGAAATTAGAGGAGTACCAAACCACATACGCAGAACAGATGAAAGCTTTCGGGCTGGAAAGAGGGGTGTACGGTTCGGAAGCAAAGCACCGCACCAATATGGAGTATTACAAGGAACTGCTCAAAGAGACGAAACAGAAACAACTTGAGGAGGAAGAGTTAATCAAGAAAATCAAGGAGTTGGAGAAGCAGGCAGGGAAACTTCGTGTAAAGGGGACACTCTACTCGCTTTTTGGGAATACGGAACTTGACAAGGCAGAAAAACGCGTCGGAGAGTTGGAAAGGGAGATGGAGCAACATAAGTTTCTTTCTGAAAAGGAGAAAGCTGAAATCCGAAAGGAAGTCGTTCTCTTGCAGGACACGGTCAAGGGAAGGGACAGAGCCATTGCCGAATTGAAAGAAACCGTACAGGTTTATGAGGAAGAGCGGAATTGGATAAAACGCTTCTTCAGTGGCTTCTACCAACTCTTGAATATCCGTCTGATGCTCCGAAAGATGGGTTTCTCTGACGACAGAATAGCGGAGATGTATCGCACGGAAGCTCCCCAACGAGGAACGGCTAAAGCCTATTCGGGGCTGTACAGGAGAGAGTTTACGGAAAAGGATACCGAAATCCGTATTACCAAAGATGAAAAGAAGCGACCACTCCTTACCATCAACGGGCTTCCCATTACCGATTGGTGCGAACAGAAATGGAAACAACTTATCAATCGTAATCGCTCGCAGCGGTTGTAAATGAAAACCGAGAAGCTCTTTTTTCTTTTATCGGTGTATTTCTATCCCAACAAAACTTTTCGAGAAGAAAATCACGAAAGAACTCTTACTTTTCCTCGCAAATGTGTATCTTTGCAAATGGTAAAAATGAGCGTTCTTTGGCTATTCAAAACAATGTACCTCAAAGCACTCTGCTCATTTCTAAATCGTTACCCATACATTTATTCTAAAATGGTAACACTCTATTCTTCAACAAGATAGTTTGCAAACAAAAAATCCGTTCGGAAGGAGTGGTGTTTGCGTGCGGAAGAAAAAATATTTTCGTGCCCGCGAAAATATTTTTTTGTGCCCACGAAAATTTGAACTTGAGCGGATGTGTGTTAAATTGGTTAGATACAGATTGTTAGCATGATTGAAGGGTTGTCCTCTCCGCGCCCCTCCCCAAAAAAGTTGTTACCTTTGGGTTCGGATAAAGAATACAACCCTCTTTGCCGGAGGTAATAGCCAATGAAGCAGACTACCCTTAACCTCGGGGGACGATTATTCTCCCTCGCTCAGCCCCAAGTAATGGGTATCGTTAATGTAACTCCCGACTCCTTCTATTCGGGGAGCCGTGTCTCGGGAGAGGACGCTCTGCGTACTCGCTTTGAGGAGATTGTGCGCGAAGGGGGTACGATGATTGACCTAGGCGGCTGCTCCACACGCCCGGGATGCACGATGCCGAGCAGTCAGGAGGAGATGGATAGGCTGCGTCCTGCCCTCAAGCTCTGGCGTGATGAGTATAGCGACATTCCCCTATCGGTCGATACCTTTCGTGCCGATGTAGCTGCCATGGCTGTGGAGGAATATGGTGTCAACTTCATTAACGATATTGCCGGAGGGAGCGAAGACGACAAGATGTTTTCTACGGTAGCTCGTTTGGGTGTGCCCTATATCTTGATGCATCTAGAGGGGCGTGTTGCGGGGATGCACCACGAGGCGACTTATCTCCCTGATGTGGAGACGGCCGTCCTCGACTACTTTGTTCGTAAGGTAGATACCCTCAGGCAACTCGGAGCCAAGGATATTATCCTCGATCCCGGCTTCGGATTCTCTAAGTCCCCCGATGATAATTACCGCCTTTTGGCACGCTGTGCAGAAGCCCTTGCGCCCCTGCAACTGCCCATTCTTATAGGCGTCTCTCGTAAGCGCATGGTCTGGCAGTTACTCGAATCCTCCGCTGCGGAGGCTCTCAACGGCACTACCGTACTTCATACCATAGCCCTACTGCAAGGGGGAGCGGATATCCTACGCGTGCATGATGTGCGCGCCGCTGTGGAGGCGATCCGCCTTGTAGAGCGGATGCGACCCTACCTCTCCTTATGACCCTCTTAGCGTTCCCCCTAGAGATAATCCCCTCCTAAAGACAATGCCCATGCCTCTACTCTGGCTCACCTTCTCCTTCAAAGACGCCATAGACGTGCTGCTTGTTGCCGTCTTTTTGTACTACACCTATCGCATCCTCAAAAGCTCCGGCTCCAAAGCGATCTTTGTGGGTCTGTTTACCTTTGTGGCCATTTGGGTTTTGGTCTCTCAGATACTGGAGATGCGCCTCATGGGGGCTATCCTCGATAAAATTGTGAGTGTAGGAGCCTTGACGCTCATCATCATTTTCCAAGACGAGATCCGAAAGTTCCTTGTGGGGATGGGTTCTACTCGCCGGTGGCGTGCCGTACGCCGTTGGTTCAATAAGGAGGCGCGCGCGGCTGAGGTGGAGGAGAAAAAATATATTGCTCCGGTGGTTCTGGCGTGCCTTAACCTTGCCAAAAAGAAAACAGGAGCTCTCATTGCCATTCAGCACGCCATGGATCTCTCCAATTACATCCATACGGGCGAAATGTTTCGCGCCGAGGTCAATGCCCGACTGCTCGAAAATATCTTTTTCAAAAACAGCCCCCTGCACGATGGAGCGGTGATTATAGCCGAAGGCAGTATCCGTGCTGCAGGATGTATCTTGCCCGTATCGGGGGTGGACGACCTGAATAAAGACTTGGGCTTGCGTCACCGATCCGCCCTCGGGCTCTCCCAAGAAACCGATGCCATGGTGATTATCGTAAGCGAAGAGCGTGGCAAAATATCCTATGCCTATCGCGGTGAGATACACCAAGATATAACCACAGAAGAGCTTCGTCTAGCTCTTGAAGAAAACTTCTAATCTCCTTCGAAATATGTCTATGAAACGACTTATTCTCCTCCCCTTTCTCGCCTTTTGTCTTTTTGCCGAGGGGGGACTCTCTAGTTATGCCCAGTCTCGTAACGACAAGCAAATCTACTTCGATGCCCTACAAACAACGGGTACTATCCTCTCGAGTGTGCAGCGATATTTTGTGGATACGATAGACCTGCCAACTATTCACGCTCTGGGGATGAATGCGATGCTCTCGCGTCTTGACCCCTACACCGAGTACATGACTCCGAAGGATGCTCAGGCCTTTCGTGAGGCAACTACCGGTGTCTATGCCGGTATCGGAGCCATCATCAGTCAACGCCCCGATAGCACCGTGATCATAAACGAACCCTTCGAGGGGCAACCGGCCGAGAGGGCAGGGCTCAAACCCGGAGACCGTATACTCAGGATTGATGGGAAGAGCTACGCACGCTCCACTACGCCCGAAGTTAGCAATGCGCTAAGGGGCAAGGAGGGTACGGAGATTCACCTCGTGGTACAACGTGCCGGAGAGCCGGCTCCCCGTGAGTTCCGCTTTATGCGAAAAAAGATTTCGCTCAATTCGGTTGCTTATGCAGGGCGATTGGCAGGAGATATTGGTATTATAAGGCTCTCGCAGTTTACCCAAGATTCGGGTAAGGACTTCCGCGAGGCGCTTACCTCTCTTACGGAGAAGACTCCCCTCAAAGGCCTTGTGATTGACCTGCGTAGCAACGGAGGGGGAGTGTTGCAGTCCGCCATAGAGATCGTAAGTCTCTTTGTTCCCCATGATACGGAGGTGCTAAGTGTGAAGGGGCGTGACGCCTCAAGCAACAGTACCTACCGCACCACATCCGCCCCCATCGCTCTAGATCTCCCGTTAGTTGTGCTTATCAATGAGGAGAGTGCCTCCTCTTCTGAGATTGTAGCCGGTGCGCTGCAAGACCGCGATAGAGCCGTTATCATTGGCGAGAAAAGCTACGGAAAGGGGCTTGTGCAGAGCACGATACAAACCCCGGGTGAAGGGCTGCTAAAACTTACTACGGCTCGCTACTATATCCCTAGTGGGCGGTGCATCCAAAAGATTGCCTACAATCACCTGGGAGACCGCACTCAGATTGCCGAAGAAGACAGCCTGGGAGCCGCTTTTTCTACCCTTGGCGGACGTACCGTGTACGATGCCGGAGGGATTATGCCTGACCTCAAGGTTGTAACAGATACCATGGCGAGTATGCTTGCCTACATGAGTGTAGATACCCTTGTTTTTGACTACATAACGCGCTACGAAGCAACCCACAAAACTCTTGCCTTGCCCGAGCAGTTCCATCTGACGGATGCTGAGTACAACGATTTTATCACCTATCTCTCGACCCACGGCTTTACCTATCAACCCCGAAGCCTTAAGTATCTCGATCAGATGCAGGAGCTGATAAACTACGAGCAGGTGCCCGAGAATGCCGCTAAGGAGATGGAAGCATTGCGCAAAGTACTGGAGCCGGATATCAAAAGGGATGGTACGCGATTTAAGCGAGATATTAAGGAGTACATTGAGTCGCAGATCTTGCTGCGCCGTTACCATAGAAAGGGCTACTTTGGATTCATTATGCCCGGAGATAAGCAGGTGAAAGCAGCTTGTGAAGTGCTGGGTAATCCCTCTCGTTACAAGGGGCTTTTGGCTCCCCAAAAAGGGACTGCCCCTACAAAGGGAAAAGCGAAGTAGAGTAAGGGAGCTCTTTTTCTTCCCTAATTTTTCATCAGAAAATAGCCTAAAACGATAGCAAGTTTTGGGCTATTCTTTTTTATTTTCCACCCAAAACCACAAGGCGTTTCTGCCCTAAATCGGAAAATTTCTTACCCTATATTCGGGGTGTTCTCTCTTGAGGTCTTTATTCTACCTAGAAGATGGGCAGAATTGGGGTGAGGCAAAAGAAAATCCCTCTTTCTGCATCTCCTCGCTCCGATGTACGGGGGAGAGGGGCAAAAAGAGGGGGAAAGCGAAGAATCCGACCGCTTAGAAGGTCCACTTAAGACCTAGGGTCGGCATCACGAAGAAGCGATTTCCTGCAAAATTGTAGCTCAACTCCCACTCTGTACCTACGCTCAGACGGAAGTCGTCGTCCACGCCTTCGATCTTGTTTAGGTTGAGCCAGAATTGGGGTTCAGATAGGAATATAACGGGCGTTTTTGCCTTGCTGTCCCCATCATACCAGAGGTCCATAAAACCGTTGAAGGAGCAGAGTCCCTCTGCAAAATGGTAGTACCACGTTCCTGTTAGTTGTGCCGAATGGGGACTCTTGTTGCCGCGGATGTACTTATACATAGGGGTAACTGTAAACCCATATGAGAAGTCGGGAGCATTGAGTGCGTACGTACCCCCGAGGAGGAAAGCACTGTGGAACGAAAATTTGTTGGTTAGCCCGCCATTGTACTCAGCGTGGATAGCAAAGGGAGCTTCCCAGAACTTAAATTCACGAGCAATCTCCCAATAAGCACCGCGTATGCCACTCCCGCCGTAATCCATATCGATGAAGAAGAAGGTATTACCCCAGCTGTCGGGGCGAAACATCTCTACCGTGGAGGTGAGACGAGGACGAGTAGGGGCATCTTTGCTGTAAATATGGCGCCCGAAGTCGTAATGCAATTGAATGTTTTGTGCCTTGGCAAGACGAGGTGCGGCACATAGGGCAACTGTCGTTGCCATAAAGAGTAGTAATTTTTTCATTTCTTATTATTTTCTATTTTTGTTGTTTCGATTGATTTCTTAGGCTCAGGCAGGATAAGATTGAGGACAACAGCAATGACAGCCGAGAGCCCAATCCCTGCGAGAGAGAAGTTGCCAAATTGCATGATGGCACCCCCAATCCCTGTTGTAAGCGTCACAGAAATGATGACAATATTGCGAGAGGAGCCGAAGTCTACCTTGCTGTTGAGGAGGTTGGAGATACCGGCTCCGGCAATGGTTCCAAAGAGAAGCAACATAATTCCCCCTAGTACGGCTTGTGGGATACTGCTAAGAAGAGCACTGACTTTACCCACGAGAGAAAAGACAATACCCGTAACTGCAGCAATTCGGAAGACAGAAGGGTTGCTCACTTTGGTTAGAGACATGGCCCCTGTCACCTCACTATACGTGGTAACGGGTGGCGCCCCGATCACGCTTGCCACGAGGCAGGCAAGTCCATCCCCGAGCATGGTGCGGTGTAGCCCCGGGTCTTTGACAAAGTTTTTCCCCGTGACGCTATTGACCACGTACACGTCTCCAATGTGCTCAATAACCGGCGCAATAGCTACCGGAATCATGAAGAGAATGGGCTCCCAAGAGATCTTGGAGGGGAAGATTAGCTTGGGAAGAGCGAACCAATCTGCCTCAGCTACTTTAGTGAGATCTATCTCACTGGGGAAGAATATGAGAGCTAAGATATACCCTACGACAATGCCGCAAAAGATAGGGATGAGCTTGATAAGACCGCGGGTGTAGAGCGTTACGATAATGGCCGTCGCGAGTGATGCCGCAGCCAGCCACCAATTGGTCGATGCCATATTAACGGCACTTGGGGAGAGCGATAGCCCAATGAGCATGATTACAGGCCCTATCACGATGGGAGGGAAGAGCCTATTGAGTAGCTTAGTGCCCTGCCAGCGAACCAGCCCTGCCATCACAAAGTAGACGGCCGATACACCTATCAAACCGAAAAGAGCACCCTCTAATCCGTATAACTCCGTTGCCTTGACAATGGGGGCAATAAAGGCAAAACTACTCCCCAAAAAGATGGGGACTTTACCTTTTGTTACAAGGTGAAAAAGCAGTGTGCCGATACCAGCCGAAAATAGTGCTGTAGAGGGATCTAGCCCCACCAATAAGGGGACTAATACTGTTGCCCCAAAGGCTACAAAAAGATATTGTACACCTACAATACCCTTTCTGATAGGGCTCAAGTCGTTTGATTGATTCATCTCTTATTTTATTTTGACAAAGCTATTCTGTCCACAAAGGTAGCAGAAACTAGCGCAATATCACCTGTTTTGTGCGGTTATTCTGCCCTTAGCTCCCGGGGTAATAGAGGTGGGAGGCGGTACTTGACAATGAGAAGTCACGAGTTCTCTCCCCTTAAAACAACGAGGGTGAGAGTAGAATGGATCCACCCTCACCCTGTTAAGGTTGAAGCCTAAGACGATAATTTATTCGCTTACAAGTAGACGATAGGCTTTAGAGCCCACGACGAGGACATAAGTACCCGGCGTTACTCCCTCTAATCCAATGCGTAGAGAACCTTGAGCATCGCACTGCATCTTGCGCAATAGCACCCCATCAAGCGTTGTTAAGCGCACTTCTGCCGAGGCATTGGCACCTTGCAACTCGGTATAGCTCGAGGCGGGGTTGGGTGCAACAATAAGCGAACGAGAGGGAAGAGTAGCCTCCGTAGAGGTCAGCTTTTGCACCAAAGTGTCCGGATTTTTAAGGATGAAAATACCATCATTGGTGCAGACGTAGAGCTCGCCTTTCTCATTAAAACGAGCCATATATACATCCGTGGGCGTGAAGCCTTCTGTAGCTCCAATTTTGTAAAAGACACCCTCTTTGGTCATCAAATAGAACCCTTCTGTCCAGCAAGAGATCCAGCGATTGCCTTTTGCATCAAAGGCAACATGATTGACATAGCCAGAGATAAAACCGTTGGAGGCACCGTAGTTGGTATATTCGTTGGTAGTTAGGTTACGTACCTGTAGCCCCGTATTCGTGCAGATATACATGGAGCCGTCGGAGGCGAAAAGGATGTTGCGAACGTTATCATCGGGGAGCTTATGCTCACTCTTTGCGAGGGCAGTGAATTTACCCCCCTTGTACTGAATGGCTCCGGCTACTGAGGAGAGCCAAAGCGATCCGTCGGCTCCGGGGGTTATACCCAAGAGCGAGTTGGTAGGCAATCCTTGCTCCTGCTTTATCGTTTCCCACTTATTGTTTGCATATTTGGCAAGCCCTCCGGAGAAGGTGGTGACCCATGCTACTCCTTCGGCATCTACCCATACATCGGTAACAGTACCTACCGGTAGTTTGCCTTCTCCTACGCCGTGGTTGGTCCACATCTCCATAGTAGGATTGTAAACAGAGACGCCCCCATCGTAGAATGCAGCCCAGAGTTGCCCCTTGGCATCAAGAGAGAGGCGACGAGCATTCAAGCCAATCAGGCCTCCATTCGCTTGGGTAAAGCTTTTCCACTTCTTACCGGTAGCATCGTAGTGGCTTATGCCTGAGGTGGTTGCCACCCAGAAGTTCCCTCCATTGGAGAGCACTATATCTTTGCAGATATTGCCCACAAGTCCATCGCCCGAGTAGAGTGCCCATGTATTGCTTTCTGTTTGGTAAGCTACCCCTGTTTTGTGGGTTGCAAGATAAGCCTTGCCCTCAGAAGAAAACGTTATATCGAAGATATCTTTGGCATGTAGGCCTTCGTTCTCTCCGATGAGTAGCCATTTCCCTCCTTCTTGGTGGCATACTCCGAAGCCATCAGTACCGATCCAAAGTCTCCCTTTTGCATCAAACATTACCGTGGTAAGGAAGTTGTCGGGCAACCCATTTTCGGTTGTTTGGGTGCTCCATCGTGTGCCATCGAAGTGTTGTAGTCCGTTCTGAGAAGCAATCCAAACGTCCCCTTCGCGCGTTGTAATGTCTTGGATAGATCCAAACGTATTAGATTCCTCTAGAAGTTTCCACTCTGTGCCTTCGAAGTAGTAAACACCGCTCTCGCAACCAGCCCACACCTTGCCGGCTTTGTCTATTGCGAGGGTAGTGAAGGTGGTAAAAGGGTTGGATGCGGGGTGATAATGGGTGCGCTCTGCTCCCTTTATGTAGGTGAGCGTAGCTCCATCGGCTACCCAATAGCCGCCCTTCTCGTCCTCTAGAATATCTTGAGTGAAGCCTCCCTCTAGGTCACCGCTCTCCGTGGTATAGAAGGTCCATTCTCCCTGTGGAGAACGCATGGCAAGCCCCTCTTCGTTGGCTGCGAGCCACATGTTTTTGTTCTTGTCTAGGAAGAGTTGGTTTGCAGCCTTTCCCTCCAGAGCCTGCATCCCTTGGAGCATTGTCCAAACTCCTCCCTTAAGGAGAGCAACCCCCTTGTTGGTGGCAGCCCATAGGGTGCCTTGCCCGTCGAACTCCAAATCGTAGACCTCATCGCTAGGTAATCCCGAGGAGGTGTTGTCGGTACCAAAGCGTACCCACGTTTGGGCTTGTAGTGTAAAAAGGCTTGCCACGAGGGCAGCGGTGATCAGAAAAAGTCGTTTCATCAAATAGCTATTATGGTTGAATTATTGCTCGAGAGTTGCCTGTTTAGAACTCCATGCGATAGCGGATGGGGCGCTCAAAGGGAGGTGTATTGCCTTTAGAGGTGGCGGTATAAATCACATCGTTCCACTTACCTAGCATGGTGCCACGCATGTCAATTGGAGCATCCTTTATAGCATCGGAGCTGTAGGTCTTGCGCTGTGTGAAGTGATAGCTTAGTACATCTTCGGCTTCTTGGCTCTCAGTATCAGCAACGAAGCTACCCGCAAGAGCCTCTTGCCATAACCCGTTTTTGTTCTTTGTCACGAAGAAGATGCGGAAGTCGTCCGTGCCTACGAGGGCGCTTTTGGGTGATCCATCTGAGTTTTTCCCGTCTTCGGAAAGAGTCGTTATAAAGTAGGAAGAGTCTAATTCTACCTCTGTTCCATCCCTTAAGATCGCAAAAACGGATCGATAATTGCTCTCTTCTTCGTCACGACTTATCACATCTACAACCTCGCCTTGGGGGGCTGGGTGACGAAGGGCCTCGAAGTCGTTGAACCAAATTGCACGCAAAAACGAAAGCACCTTTACCGTGCCATCTTTTTGGATGAAGTAGAGCATCGGATTATCCCAATGCTGACCTTTATTGATAAACACAATCTTAGAGCACTCATCTGTAAGCCCCGAGACTTCGTACTCGTCGTTGGCAGCGTAGTAGAAAGGTGCGAGGGGGATGTCTTGGATAGGATAGAACTCCCAGATCTTCTCGCGGAGGGATTTGGGGAAGCGCAGCCAAGCCTTGCCGTCTCTTAAGATGGCTTCAAAAGAAATTTCCTCCTCAATGAGCATAAGACCCAAGGGGCACTGTTGGACTTCCTCTTTGCCAGAAGTAGAAGTTTGCTCTGCATTGGCAGAGTCTTTTTGCTTATCTGAGTGGTTGCTACCGCAGGCGGGTAGGATAAAAAGCCCCAAAAGGGCGGTGATTACAATACTGTTTACGAATTTCATAGTCTCTGTTTTTATTTATATGTCTGTGTTGCGTCTACGTCGCATATTTCTGCAATTTTGGAAGAGGTTAGCTCAACAGGACTGCCCATCCCTTCCTTACGGGAGAGGGAGAAGTTGCCCGTCTCTTTAATATCAAATGCCTTTGCCTCTTGCCCATCTTCACGTTCGAGATAGAATAGGTCGAAGGTGTAATTGCCTTTCTGTCCCTCATCAAGCCAATCGGGGCCCTCGAAAGTGCCTCGATAGACCTGTCCCCAAGTGCCTTCATAACGATCCATCAAGATTTGGATTTTGTAGTCTGAGGTGAGCACGATTACGAGAGGAGGATTGCCCACTTCATTTAGTATGGGGTAGCGCAATTCGTGCTTTACCATAAAGGGGAGGATCTCAAACTCTTTGCCCGAAGCGTCTTTGGCAAAAATGGTTACGTAGGTGTTGTCCACCACTTTAGACTCAAAGCTTTTTATATTCTGGAGCTGTTTGATAGGGGCACTGGCATTAAAATCTTTGTATAGCACCGCTTGGAAGATATTGAGCAGCTGTACTCGTCCATCACTTAGCAGCATACAGAGCATAGGATTTACGTCTTGACCGATGTCGCCAACAAAGACATTGATGCAGGAACCTGCAAGGCGAGTTACTTCGAACAGGTCTTTGCCTTCGGGATTTGCTACGTCTTCGGGAAGGTATAGCGAGCTCCCGAGACTAAGCTCTTGGCGCAGTTCTAGGGGTAAGTGTAGGGAAACTCTCCCATCCTCTAGGAATACTTCGTAAGGGATATCACCGTCTACACTAGGGAAGGTGAGCTTGATGGTGTCTGACTTTGTCGTCTCATTTGTGTCTTTTTCTTCTTGCGATGAGTTTTTTTGCCACAAGAAAGGCATGTAAACGAAACGAATAATAGAACAAATAGAAGTGTTTTCGTTTTCATGGATGTCGTTGTTTGGAGGAGGATAGTTGGCTAGATAAGGCAAAGTCTCTGCTCTTCTGTTCTGCAACTCTGCGAGCGGAGTGTGTGGTGAAAGGTGGGGGCTGAGGGACTTGAGCGGTCGTCTAAAAAGCTGTGAAGAGAGGCGTTGAGCATTCGAAACGCTCCGCCCCTCTTCAAGTGCCTTTGAGTATTACTTCAGCGGTTTGATGTGCTGAAGATTTACGGGTTTGATCATATTTTCGGGACTCAAGATGGTGTCAAGGTCTTCCTTCGATAGGATGCCATGCTCGAGTACGAGGTCGTAAACACCACGTCCTGTTTCCATAGCTTCCTTGGCAATCTTGGTCGAATTCTTATACCCAATTACAGGGTTAAGGGCAGTTACAATGCCGATGCTGTTGCGGATATAATCGCGGCAAACATCTTCGTTGGCAGTGATGCCATCAACGCAAAGCGTGCGGAAGGTATCCATCCCGTTCATGAGGAGGTCGCAGCTTTCGAAGCAGCATTGTGCCATCACAGGCTCCATTGCGTTAAGCTCCATTTGGGCAGCGTCGCCGGCCATAGTTACGGTGAGGTCGTTTCCGATCACCTTGTAGCAAACTTGGCTGAGCACTTCGGGGATCACGGGGTTAACCTTACCGGGCATGATCGAAGAGCCGGGCTGCATGGCGGGTACGTTGATTTCGTGTAGACCGCAGCGAGGACCCGAAGCAAGAAGACGGATGTCGTTGCCAATCTTATTGAGTTTTACAGCGATGCGTTTGAGGGCACTAGAGTAACCAATCATTACCGAGGTGTCGCTCGTTGCTCCTACAAGGTCTTCTGTCAATTTGATGTCCCAGCCTGTGATATCTGCCGTAGCCTTGATGCAAGCTTCTGCATAACCTGGTTCGGAGCAGATACCTGTACCGATGGCCGTAGCCCCCATATTGATGGTAAGGAATTGCTTAGCTGCAAAATCGAGGTACGCCAATTCTTCTTCGAGGATAGCGGCAAAACCGCCGAATGTTTGCCCTAGAGACATGGGCACGGCATCCTCAAGTTGGGTACGACCCATCTTGAGAATATGAGCAAACTCTGCACTCTTTTTGCGGAGTGATGCGATGAGTTCTTTGAGGTGGGGACGCAGAGCAAGGTGTGTTGCATAGAGCCCAAGGTGGATAGCCGTTGGGTAAGCATCGTTGGTCGATTGGCTGCAATTGACATGATCGTTGGGCTGTAGATATTTGTATTCTCCGGCCTCGTGCCCCATGATTTGTAGGGCGCGGTTGCAGATCACCTCATTGGCATTCATATTGGTGGTAGTGCCGGCACCACCTTGGATCATATCCACAGGGAATTGATCATGGTGCTTGCCTTCGAGGATTTCTTTGCAGGTGGCTACGATGGCGTTGTATTGCTCATCGGTGAGCAAGCCGTGGGCATGATTGGCAATAGCAGCCCCCCACTTTGTGTAGGCTAGCCCATTGATAAAAAGGGGATACTGATCTAGACGGAAACGACTGATCTGAAAGTTTTCGATGCCGCGCAGTGTCTGCACTCCGTAGAGCTTATCTGCGGGGATTTGGCGTTCGCCCAAAAGGTCGCTCTCTAGGCGGAATTTAGAGTCGGGATTCATGTTCGAGTACGCTTATTAATAGTATTGTATTTATAGAATTCTCTGTTTGTACGCCTTTTGTTTGAGGACAAAGATAGCCATTTTAGTTAGCTTTTGCACCCCCCCGGTACATAAAGCAAGGCAAAACGGGAGGGGTGTGGAATGGGACGCTCCATCAGGGCGTTGTAAATACGCAGGCAGGCATAGGCATCGAGGGCGGCGTATAGTTGCTGTTTGAAGGAGAGGGTAGGGCTCTCCCAATTGGTCACTCTCTGAGATTTGCTAATGCGCTCCCCAAAGATGATGGCGTAGATATTTTGCAATCCGGCATCACGTATACCATAGGCAGGGCATAGGCTCTGTAGCTCGATGAACCCCTCGGGCTGCACCTCTGCACGGCGGCGCATTACCTTGTAGTCGTCGCGCAAACTTAGCCCAACTTTCAAGATATTGGGGTTGGCAAGAAAGGCTTTGAGGCGGGGCGTAAAGTCTGTTTTATTTACACGGATAAGGTAAGCATCCTCCAGCGTAGAGATCTGTATCAAAGCTACTTCTGCGGTTTCACCTCGGGTGAAACAGGGTTTAGACTCGGTGTCAAAGCCCACAACGGGCTGCCGTTCTAGCTGGTCGAAAATCGCTTCTGCCTCTTCTGCTGTCTCCACGAGGTGTATTTGCCCCGGGAAAAACGCGGTATGAGAGAGGGTGGCGATCTCCTCTTTTGTAATATGCTCCTGTAGGGATTCCATTTTCTTTTTGTTAAAAATCCTCTATTGTAGGCTCTAGTGGAGTCTCTTCGTCGGGCTCAAGACTCTCGGTAAACTTGAGGTGATGCAGGGCACGTAGGGCAGCCAAGATGCGATCGCCCCAATAGGTGCCAAATTGCTCAGAAAGCTCGTAGAGAGCTGGTGGGATGAGATCGAAGACTTCGTCGCGAAGAAGCCCTACAAAGTTGCCGATAGGTTGATAAATGTCCGTAAGCGTCTCCGAGAGGCGTGCCGTAAGAGGGCGGTCGCTATACTGCATCTCGGGCGATAATGCCTCAAGGAAGAGGTCGCCTCGCCCAAATTGCTGCTCCAAACCTCGCTCTACGAGGGTATACTCCGTCTCGCTTACGTACTCCGGGAGAAAATACTCCTCCTCTTTGTCGAAGAGAGCGGCATCGTCTCCGCCCGATTGCAGCAGGGGCAGGGTTTTGATGTAGAGGAGGGGGAGTATCCTCAGCAACTTATCGGTAAGCTCGGCCGGAGCCATCTGTGCGGCATCGTGCAAGAGGGAGCAAAAGGGGACGGCTACTGTGGCAAATTCGAGTACCTCCGGCGTGAGTGCGGTTTGAGATTGTTTCATCGCAAGTGTGGGAATGGGTTATTTGGCAAACCTGCCCTGGGCGATAAGCCACTCGGCAATTTGCACGGCATTGAGGGCTGCACCCTTGCGGATTTGGTCGGCAACGCACCAGAAGGTGATGCCCCCAGGGTGTGCAATATCCTGTCGGATACGCCCTACATACACGGGGTCTTGATCCGCGGCCAAAAGGGGCATCGGATAGCGGAGTTGTTTGGGATCGTCCACAACAACGATGCCCTCTTGTGCCTCAAAAGCACGACGCGCCTCCTCGGGAGTAATTGCGCGCTCGCCCTCTACCCATATCGCCTCGCTGTGAGCTCTCAGTACCGGAACTCGCACGCAGGTTGCACTCACGGCTATTGAACTATGGAGGATTTTTTGCGTCTCATGGTACATTTTGAGCTCCTCTTTGGTGTAGTCGTCATCGGCAAAAACATCAATATGAGGAATCACATTGTACAGGAGTTGATGGGCAAACTTATTAACCTCAAGGGGCCTGTTTTCGGCTTCGTCTCGTACCTGCTGGCGTAGCTCTTCCATGGCTAGGTTGCCGGCTCCACTGGCTGCTTGGTAAGTCGCCACATGCACCTGCCGCAGAGGGGTTATCTTATTGAGGGCATGTAGAGCCACCACCATTTGTATCGTAGAACAATTGGGGTTGGCAATGATATTTCTGGGTGTGACGAGGGCGTCGGTCGGGTTCACCTCAGGCACGACGAGAGGTACATCCTCTGCCATCCGAAAGGCACTCGAATTGTCGATCATCAGTGCTCCGTGGCGCGTAATTACCTCAGCATACTTACGAGAAGTGTCTCCTCCTGCGGAGACGAAGGCTACATCCACACCGCGGAACGCATCGTTGTCTTGCAATTCTTCCACCTTGCATAGTTGCCCTGCCACCTTGTATTCTTTGCCTGCACTGCGAGAAGAGCCAAAAAGACGGATCTCTGCTGCCGGGAAGTTGCGCTGCTCAATGAGGCGCATAAACTCGCCGCCTACGGCTCCCGAGGCTCCTACAATTGCTATTTTTATACCCATATTTCTGTAGACTACTGACTAACTCGTTGATTCTAGTTGCACTCACCCTTGCACGGAGAAGAGAGCCCTCGCCGTATGGTGTTGCCTCCCACAAAAGTAGTCACTTTGGGTGGATAAACATCGCCTTTTACCGGCTTCTGTGGGGAGCTGCATCGTGTGATGCCCCTTGACTTGCCCCTGTGGTATGGTGCTGTCTAGATGAGTCGCTCCCCCTCTCAGCTAGGGGGAATCCTCCTAAAGGGGAAAGGCTCGAATTTCTCCGGGTGAAAAATTTTCCGTTCTTGCCCAGAATGTGTCTCCATTCTTGGCTGAAAAATAAAAAAGTTTTAGGCAGAAAAGGGAGTCCTTTCTACCCAAGAAAAAGTAAGAATCTAGGCAGCCATTTTTTCGCTCTCCTCTTTTTAGTGAAAAAGAGTGTGTACTCGGGTTCCCTCTACCAATCCGCTGTGCAAAGCACCTCTACGCCTTCAAGTGTGAGACCTGTGCCATCGCCCCCAGCTTTATGCCCAAGGGGGCGGTAATTTCTTCCGCTGGATTCGGATAGACGTAATGCCTCCAATTGAGCGGCTTCTTCGTAACATTTTATCCGAGAGGGATTGTTGTCCGCCATTTTTGTAGGTTTTGCTCTCAAGTAAAATCCCATTTCCTCCTGTATACGTTGGGGAGGGGTTGGGCTAAGATTTGCCCGATAGCGGGATTTGTGCTACTTTTGCGTGGTCATAGATTATATAAGTGAAATAGAAATAGACAAGAGATACAAATGAACAGTACGTTTACCACAGAAGCTCCTCGCAGAGGCATCGTAACCGTCTCTATCGAAGCTGCCGACTACGAAAAGGCAGTGAAAGAACAACTCCGTAACATCCGTCAGCGTATGGATATGCCCGGATTCCGCAAGGGCATGGTACCCCAAGGTATCGTAACAAAGAAGTATGGAGCTTCTGTAAAGATCGAAGAAATCAACAAAATGGTGGGTGACAAGCTCTTTGAAACCCTCCGAGAAAATAATGTGGAGTTCCTCGGTCAACCCATGATTCAACCCAATGATCAAGATCTAGAGAAGGGGTCGGACTTTACTTTTTCTTTCCATCTTGCCCTTACTCCCGACTTCAATATACCTCTCTCTTCGGACGTGAAACTTCCCTATTACACCGTAAAAGTGGGAGAAAAAGATATTGATGAGGCAGACAACTACATGCGTAGAGCCTATGGTAGCATGCAACAAGCTGAGGTAATGGGAGAGGACGACTCTCTCTATGGCCTACTCGTAGAGCTGGACGAAGAGGGGAATCCTAAAGAAAACGGTCTTCGTAAAGAAAACTGCCTCCTTCTGCCCAAGAGCTTCAAGGATGAGGCCGAAAAGGCAAAGTTCAAAGATGTGGCTCTCCACTCTGTAGTGCGCTTCAATCCCTACAAGGCAGACGGAGAGACGGATGCTATCACCAGCAATCTCTTGGGCATCAAACCCGAAGAAGTAGAAGATCACAAGGGGGACTTTAACTTCGAAGTAGAGAAGATTAATCACTTTGTAGAGGCTGAGCTCGGCGAAGAACTCTATAAGAAGGCCTTTGGCGAAGAGACAACAATCAAAGACGAAGCTGCCTACCGTGCTGAGTTGGCAAAGCGTCGCGAGATGGAGTATGCTTCCGGTTCTAACAACCTATTTGCCAATAAGTTGATTGAATATGTAAAGGCAAATATCGGCACTCCCGAGTTTGATAAGGAAACTTTCCGTCCTTTCGTTGCCAACATTCAGAAGAAGAATAACGAAGAGCTTACAGAGGAGAGCTTCCAGTCCATCATAGACTATGTGTTCTTCACAACAGCTCTCCGCCAGATGGCAAAGGCACAAGGTGTAGAGGTTACAGACGAGATAATCCGTCAAGAAGCTCTTGGTGAGATTCGTCAGCAAATGGCCGCTTATGGTTATAGCGGTCTCCCTGATTCTATTTTTGAAACACTTGTAAAGTCTCACCTCGAAGACGAAAATAAACGTGCAGAGACAGAGCTAAATGCAACGATCCGTCTTGTGGCTCTTGATGCTCAGAGCAAGGTGACTCTCGAAAAGAAGAAGGTTACTTCCGAAGAGTTTGAGAAGCTCTTCCATGGAACAAGTGAAGAACCTGCCGAAGAGGCATAAGGTAAACTAAGGAGAGAGACTGCTCTCCCCCTCAATCTTTGCAGCGCTCATCTCCCTTTGGTGTGGGATGGGTGCTGCTTCTTTTTTAGTAGCCGGAGAAAAGGAAGAACCCTATGAACGTACGTATTGAAGAGGGCTGGAAAAAGGTACTTGCCCCTGAGTTTGATAAGTTTTACTTCGAGACTTTGACCGACTTTGTGCGCAAGCAATATCGGCAAGGTGCGGCTTATCCCCCCGCAGCACAGATCTTTAGAGCCTTTGATTGTTGCCCCTTCGATCGGGTGCGTGTTGTGATTTTGGGGCAGGATCCCTACCATGAACCCGGGCAAGCCGAGGGGCTGGCATTTTCTGTCCCCGAGGGGATTACTCCGCCTCCTAGTCTACGCAACATTCTGCAAGAGATTGCAAGTGACTTGGGGCATCCCTCCATCATACAGGGGGGGCATCTAATGCCTTGGGTAGAGCAGGGGGTATTGCTTCTTAATGCCACGCTCACGGTGGAGGCGCACAAGGCTGCTTCGCATCAAGGGCGGGGCTGGGAGACTTTTACCGATGCCGCTATAGAGGCTCTTGCCAAGCAGCGCGAGGGGCTTGTCTTCATGCTTTGGGGTAGCTCTGCACGGCGTAAGGCCGCCATGATACCCCAAGGGAAACACTTCGTACTAGAGGCTCCCCATCCCTCTCCGCTCTCGGCACATCGTGGCTTCTTAGGCTGCCGCCATTTTAGTAAAGCCAACGAGTACCTCCGTCGCCATGGGCAACCGCCCATTGAATGGTAGAGCAACGCCCTCTATCTCCGTTGAGTAGGGAGATAAAGGGCGTGTGGTAGTAATGAAAAGCCTAGGAGGCTAAAGGGAATGTCTCCGAGCTTAGCGCATCTTGAGTGTCGCCAAAGAGAATGCGGCAAGTAGGAGGGCTATAATCCAAAATCGAACCACCAACTTATTCTCCTTCACGAGCTTTTTGGGCACATCAATAAGCACCCTTGTATCGACATTTTGCACCGCTTTTTGGAAGTGATGGTGCAGCGGAGCCATCCTAAAGATACGTACAGGCCCTCCTGCCTTGTGCTTTGTGTGCTTGTAGTAGGCCGTCTGGATCATTACAGAAAGTCCCTCTACAACGAATAATCCACATAGGATAGGCAAGAGGAGTTCTTTGCGCACCAAGATGGCAAAAACCGCAATGATTCCGCCCAGCGTGAGGCTCCCCGTATCGCCCATAAAGACCTGTGCAGGATTGGCGTTGTACCAAAGGAAGCCAATGGTGGCACCAACAAAGGTTGCCGCAAAGATCACCAGCTCTTCCGCCCCTGGTATATACATAATATTGAGGTAGCTAGCCATGTTGATATGGCTGGATACATAGGCAAAAATAAGGAGCACAACTCCGACCGGCGCCGAGGAGCCTGCCGCCAGTCCATCCAATCCATCTGTAAGATTAACGCAGTTGCTGATAAAGGTCACGATGAGGGTCGCAACTACGATAAATAGAATCCATCCGACAACCTCTTTGTGCTCAGCCTTGACGGGGAGGAGGTCCGCATAGTCGAAGTTATTGTTCTTGACAAAGGGGATGGTGGTCTTGGTGCTTTTGGTTTCTACGTTGGAATAGGTCACATTAGTGATCTTGCCTTCGTGTCGTACCTCCCGATTCTCGCGGATCGAAGTCTCGGGGCTAAGGTAGAGTACAAGCCCCAAAACGAGACCGAAGAGAGCCTGCCAAACTAGTTTGTACTTGCCCGATAGTCCTTTTTTGTTGTGCTTAAATACTTTGATATAGTCGTCAATAAAGCCGAGAAGCCCCATCATCACCGTGGTGATAAGCATCAAGATAATGTAGATATTGTCGAGGCGAGCAAATAGGAGGGCAGGTATAAGTATCGAGATAATTATGATAATTCCCCCCATGGTGGGCGTGTTTTTTTTGGATTGCTCCCCCTCCAACCCTAGCTCCCGGATCGTCTCTCCGATTTGTTTCTGACGCAATTTGTCGATAATCTTGCTCCCTACAAGAGTGGCAATAAGGAGCGAAAAAACGAAGGCGAGTACGGCTCGAAAGGAGACATAATGGAGTAGGCGCGCTCCTGAGAGTTGCCAATCTTGCATTAAATCTGCTAGGTAGTAAATCATATGAATAGAGGCTGTATTAATTTGCTTGGAGAGGGGTGTTGCGGAGGGCTAGGCGTAGCTCTTCGCGATCGTCGAAGTGATGGCGTACCCCATGGATCTCTTGATATGTTTCGTGTCCTTTGCCGGCAACGAGTATTACATCGCGTGGGGTGGCGAGGCGGCAAGCGGAGGCAATGGCACTACGCCTATCCACATTGGTAAGGCATTGAGCCTGTTCTTCGGGGGTTAGTCCTGCCATCATTTCGTCGATGATGGCTTGGGGGTCTTCGTCTCTGGGGTTATCGCTTGTAAGGATAAGTAGGTCACTCCTACGGAATGCCTCCTGAGCCATGATGGGGCGTTTCCCTCGGTCCCGATTCCCTCCGGCTCCTACTATGGTAAGTACTCGCCCCCCTTGAGGTACTAAAGGACGGATGGTTTCTAAGACTTTGATAAGGGCATCGGGGGTGTGAGCGTAGTCTACAATACCGATTCTCCCCCCTTCGGAGATGACCTCAAATCGCCCTTCTGCCGTTTCAATCGTGCTGAGGGCTTGGAGCAAAACGTCTTGCTCAAGATCCGGCAATAGGAGCCGGGCAGCGGCATACACTAAGGTGATGTTGTAGGCATTAAATGCCCCTACAAGGGGAATCCATACGGAGCGGTCGTTGAGGAGCAGCTCTGTGCCTCGGAAGTCTCCCTCCACTACTTTGGCTTTGAAGTCGGCAAAACTCTTGAGGCCATAGGTGTACTTCTTGGCGGAGGTGTTCTGCAACATTACGGATCCGTTGCAGTCGTCCGCATTCACAAGAGCAAAAGCGTTGGGCGAGAGTTGGTCAAAAAACAGTTTCTTCGCACGTATATACTCCTGCATGGTGCCGTGATAATCGAGATGATCGCGAGTGAGATTGGTGAACAATCCACCCACAAACTCCAGCGAACCTATGCGTCGCTGATGCGCCGCGTGAGACGAAACCTCCATAAAGACATGGCTACACCCGGACTGTTGCATCCGGTAGAGCAACTGGGCTAGGGCTATCGGATCGGGGGTTGTGTGCGTGGCTGGGATAATTTCGTTGCCTATTCGATTTTCGACTGTGCCGATCAATCCCGATTTGTAGCCGAGTCGCTCAAAAAGTCGATGGAGCATAGTGGCAGTGGAGGTCTTGCCATTGGTCCCCGTCACCCCCACTAAGCGTAGATGTTTGCTCGGGTAGTGCCATAGGGCTTGAGCGAGGGCGGCAAGAGCTTCGTGTGCCGAAGAAACTGCAATATACGAGGCATCCGCCTGCTCAAATAGAGCCTTCTCTTCTTGCGAGAGCACGTGCTCCCCAATAATGTATTTGGCTCCTGCCGTTAGAGCTTTGGGTACAAATTGCCAGCCATCCAGCTCTGCGCCCGGGATGGCAACAAAGAGACTGCCTGGGGTTACTTTGCGAGAGTCGTTGGTAATATGCTCTACAGAGGGGGAAATCCCTGCCTCAAAATCCTGTTGGGGCAGGTGCCAAGAAGCAACCGCTTCGAGTAGCATCTCTCGGGATAGAGACGCCGGTTGTAGGGAAGTATTGAGGGGTTGATCAGAATTCATGAGGGAATAATTTAGCAAAGATCATCCTTTGGGCACAACAACCCAAGAGGACTTGTTCTAACGTTTTTGTGGCGTTTCCTCCTTAGTCTCCGAGGTCGCAGGCTTGGGCTGAGCAGCTGCACGATACCCCAAGGTGAGTACGATGACATCGCCTTTTTGGAGGGGCATCCCATAAGCGCGAGACTGTGCAATTACGTGCCCTTGCCCCATTAGTCGCACCTTTGCACCACGGATTTGGAGTTGATATAGAGCCTCACTAACCGAGAATCCTACGAGGTTGGGCATAACGTTTTTGGGGACATCGGTATGAGCGCGTACCCTCCATTTCCCTTCGGAGATCTCTTCTACCGAAACCGGAGTCTCGTGTTGTATCTTCTTGTCTATCTCTAAGTCGGCTTTCTCTTGTGCCGCAAATTTGGAGATGGCTCCCAGTCTGCCGGAGGTGATATGTACCCCCTTGAGTTTATCCTGCTTCGGTACCATTTCGGTTACGCTGCGGGCTGTCCCACGACTGGCTACCGCCTCGGCAATGGCACGAACTACCGCTCCGGGTTGGTGTCCTGCCGAGTAGACCGCTCCGGGAGGCAGCATGACAGTAGATATCACAGAGTAGCGCGGATTGTCGCTAGGGAAGTACCCACAAAAAGAAACATAGTGCCCACAGTGCTCGTAGGTTCGTGTTTTAGGATTAAGGGTTTGGGCTGTACCTGTCTTGCCACTAATGGAGACAAGAGGAGAATTGACCGCCTTACCCGTCCCATCTACGACTACACCGCGGAGCATGTGGCGTAGTTGCTCGATAGTTCTGTCGCTACAAATGGAGTCGCGCAGCACTTTGGGTTGAGCAGAATAAATTACTCTTCCCGATTTATCCACGATACGATCGACCAAATAGGGGTTAAGCATTTTCCCCCCGTTGGCGATGGCGTTGTAGAATGATAGTATGTTGATGGGTGGATGGCGCGACACGTAGCCAAAGGAGAGCCACGCCAAGGTGGTTGCGTCCCACGTGTCTACCGGTTTGATTCCACTCTTTTGTGCTCCGGGGATCTCTTGGCAGCAAAGTTCGTCGAACCCAAGGTCTAAGAAGGCTTTGCGGAAGTCGTTGGGAGAGTCGTGGAAGCCGCCCACAATCATTTTGGCGATACCCACATTAGAAGAGTACTTCATCACCTCTTCGTAACTAATGGTTCCATACCCTCCTCTATTGGCATTGTGGTCGCGAACGAACCTCTTTCCATATTCCCAAACACCGTTCCCAACGTCTACCATTTGCTCCGGAGTGACGATGCCTCTGTCTAAGGCAATCATCATACTTACCGGCTTGATGGTACTCCCGGGCTCTACAAAGTCGATGCAAGCCGAGTTGTCGCGCTCTTTGTAGGCGGGGTCTTCGGCTAGTCGTTTGAGGTTGCTGATGGCAACAATTCTTCCCGTAGATGCCTCCATTAGGATGGCGGTGCCGTAGAGAGCATTGCTAGTCTCTAGTACCTCGCGGAGGGAGTTGGTGGCCACACGCTGCAGCTCTGGATCTATCGTAGTGTAGATGTCGCAGCCATGGATGGGGGCTGTGGTAATGATACGAGTGCCCTTGCGTGAGGCATAGGCCACCTGAGAGCGTCCGTCAGCTCCCGAGAGCACATCGTCGTAATAGGCTTCGAGCCCACTTTTTCCTATCCCGGTTTCTTTATTTATTGAGCCTATCGTGGCATCGGCTAAGTGGTTGTAAGGGCAGGCGCGTACGTAACGATTTTGAGACTTGAAGCCTCGATAGTAGGGACTTCTCTTCTTATTCCCTTTCCTGTCGTAGCGGTACATTACAAGCGAATCGGTAAAAAACGCATTGTACTCGTAGTAGGTGATAAGGCGACCAATGGGGTCTACGATAGGGTGAGCCTTACTGTTTTTGGTCTTATGTATCTTCTGGCTCCATTCACTAACGAGCTGATTGTGCGATTTTTTTGCCTTTATATCGGGGAAGTGACGTAGCACAGCATCGGCAAGTGTGTCGAGTACTCCTCGCTCGCCGCATTGCTCATACAAATTTTTGAGCCCCTCAGCTTTTAAGTCCAAATCAATCTTGTAGTAGGCAACGGTTACTCGCAGAGGCTCTCCCGTGGAGGCATAGATACTTCCTCGTAGTGCTATCTCCTTTTTCTCGCGAGGCCCATCCAGGGTTTTACTAACGGCGACCCACTTGTCCCCCTCTACACAGCCCGTCTTTGTGGCGCTGATGACAATTGCAAAGAGGGAAAACAAAGAAAAGACCACAAAGAGGGTGTGCCAAATACGCATGATGGAGCGTTTACGCTTTTCTTGAGCTTGGTGCTCCCGATGCTCTTGCACAGAACGTGGCTCTCGTTTGGCCTTAGATGTTTTCCCTTTGTTGCTGGGGTGAGTCTGTTCCATAAACAATGGTAATCGAGATAAATTACTCCTCTCTTAGATCATTGGGGATTGGGACGTATATAATGTAGGGGGCAGAGTCTGCAGGTGCTAGCGTGATGCCCTGCTGTCGGAGTCGCTCCAGAAGATCTTCTTGAGTGAGGGCATGGGTAAGCTCCGATGAGATAAACTGCTGCCGCTTTGTGTAGTCGTCCATTTCGGTTTGGAGCCGTTCTTCTTCTTTGAGCTGACCGGCAAGGATGTAGTGCAGCGTGATATTGAAAATAAGGCTGAACAATATAGTGACGAAGACCAAGCGATAGGGGCCTGTCAGTATGGCTACAAATCGATCGCCTTTGAACCCCATAAGGGAGCGACCGAGGAGGCGTCCGATGTTGCTTGCTACGGAGCCTTGCGAAGATTTTTTCGTCTGGCGGGTGGTAGACGATGTCTGTTGCGGCTCCTCTTGCTCGGCCGAGGAGACTTTCTCTGGGGGCCTAGACGAGGGTGTGTGCACATCTACACTCTCTCGAGTAAAAGATGCGGTAGGTACCGACTCTTCCTCTTGTGACTTCTTTCCCTCCGGAGCTACTTCCCTCTGGGAGAAAGACTGCTCAGGAGCCTCTTCTTCGTCCTCTTCTATAAAATAACTTTCGCGAAAATGAGTCGCTCTCTCGGGGGATGACTTAGTTTCTCCATAGGAAGCCTCATTAGAATCCCCCATAATTGGACTCTCATCTCTATTTGGATTGTCTCTATCCATCCCTATAATTCCCCCTAAAAATAACTAGACAAAGGTACTAAATAAGATTTGAAAGATCAAGATGTATGGACGCGTAGCTGAGGGAACGCAAAGCCAATGCCCTCTCGGTTGAAGACCGTATAAATCTCCCGATTGATGTCCCAATACAACTGCCAATACTCTTCGGTGTGGCACCACCCTCGTAAGAATATATCTACGGAGCTGGCACTCAGTTTGCTAAGAGCTACCTGATGGGCAGGCTCGGGTAGGATGCGTCTTTCGTTAATGGCAATTTGTTCTAGGAGCGCGCGTACTCGTTCGTAGTCGGTGTTATACTCTACATTCACCACCCATTCGCAGCGTCTCAATTTCATTTCGCTGTAATTGATGAGGGCGTCGCTTGTGATTTTGGCATTGGGGATATAGATGGACTTATTGTCCACCGTGGTAAGAGTGGTAAAGAAGATGGCGACACGGCTTACAATCCCTTCTACTGTACCCGTAGAGATGTAGTCACCTACCCGGAAGGGGTGCGTAATCAATATGATAACGCCGCCGGCGAGGTTTTGCAGTTGCCCACTGAGCGATGCCCCGATGGTAACTCCGGCAGCAGCCATAAGAGCGGCAAATGATACGGGGGCTACCCCTAGGGCATTAATGGCGGCAACCACTACGGCAATGAGTAGGATTACCTTGAGAATAGAATGCAAGAACCCACGTACGGCAGCTTCTAGTTTGCGGCGTTCCATGGCGCGATCTGCCACCCGAAGTAGCCACTTTACGATGAGGCGTCCTACATAAAATATAAGCACTGCGATTAGGACGCGGACGCCAAAATTGATGGCTTTCTCTAGCCAGTCTGAGAGAAGCCCCCCGTAGTCGATGTTTGTCAGCTTATCGGGAGTTAGCACCTCTGTAATGGGAGGAGCCGTTGTGGCAGTTATGTCTATAATGGGTGGAATAGCGGGCATATCTAACGTTGTTTAGAGGTCAGAGGGAGGGGTATTGCTAATGGTAATGGCAGCAAGACGCGCTTTTTGTCGGGGTGTAATGTGGGCAGGGAGACAAGAAGCCGGGAACAAAAGAGTGTGACCACATGGCAGCTCTACTTCGTAGCCGGAGCAGTCTCTGACCGATACACTTCCCTCTAGAGCGACAAAAACGACGCACTCGTTCTCTCCCGAGGGAGGCATGTAGCATAGTGGTTGGGTGAGCGGAAGGGTGGAGAATACGAAGTAGGGAGTTTCTAGCAGTACATTGACTTGGTTAGGCTCCTCGTGGTAATCAATGCGATAGGGCGGGGTGGCATCGAAGTCGAGAGCTCTCTCTGCGGCTTCGAGGTGTAGAGGACGTTTCTCTCCGGCACTATCAAGACGATTGTAGTCGAAGATGCGGTAGGTTACATCCAAGGCTTGCTGTACCTCCAAAATAAAAGAGCCTGCCCCGATGGTGTGAATGCGCCCTGCCGGGATATAAAAGAGATGACCGCGAGCGATGGGGTCATAGCGGAGAAGGTCCGTAATACAGTCGCTTTTAATGGCTTGTTGGTACTGCTCTTGAGTTGTAGAGGCGGCAAATCCTGCCGAGAGACGAGCTCCTTTTGTTGCATCTACAATGTACCACATTTCGCTTTTCCCGTGAGGGAGCCCAAGAGAGGGGGCTAAAGCGTCCGACGGATGCACCTGTACCGATAGGTCTTCTCGGGCATCTATGAATTTGATGAGGAGGGGAAAGCGTGTGCCGTAGCGGCTGTAATGTTTTTCTCCTAGGATAGAACGCCCGGCTTTTTGCATCAATTCTGTGAGAGAAACTCCTGCCAAAGCTCCCTCTAGCACTACAGAAGTATGCCCCTCCATGGGTGATAACTCCCAACTCTCTCCTATCGCTCTAGGCTCGCTTAGGATACCTTTGTAGGGCGCAATGCGGTAACCTCCCCACAGTACGGGGCGGAAGATCGGGGCAAAGCGCAGAGGATAGAGAGGAGTATTCATCCAACCAAATAGGAAAAATTAGATGTCGGAGATCTGTTTATGGATTGTTTTCGCGCGGATTATTGGCGCCATTAGTCCGATTTTTAGCTTTAATGGCATCGCGCTTTCGCAGTACAAAGTAAAGTACGATAGGGAGGATTAGTGAACCTCCTAGGAGAAGGTAAAAATCCCAAGAGGGAACAATGCGCTCTTTGAGCAGGGCATAGAGGGCAATCCCTATTACCCATAACTCTAATCCTATGACGAGTAGGAGCGTGCGTTTTTGGGAAGGTAAGGATGACTTGACCATAACTCCTAAAGCCAAGGGGATTTAACCGCGTATTTTGTGTTCCATCTCAAAGGGGATAATCATAGACAGCTCTACAAAGCCCATGTATTTTCCTTCTTCGTACCAAGGAATTTGATAGATGAGCTTTTTCTTTCCCTTCTTTTCTATGGTGTACACATGCTTCTCGCCGTTCTCCATCATACGCACGAGCAGAGAACGTGCGGGCTCGGGGTGGCAGTCAAGAATGTTCTTTCCCATCAAGTCAGTCCCGGGCTTTTGGTTTACCTCTTTGCTTTGGTTATTCATGTAGATGATGCGTCCTTCGCGGTCGCATACGGTCATCGCAATGTCTGCTTCTTTTAGGAAATCTATCATAAGGCTACTATGGCTCTCTATGGGTTTTGTCTTAATTGTGGTGGTAGGGTTCGTTGTTTAGTATCGTGAGAGCACGATAGAGTTGCTCTACGGCAAGGAGGCGAATCATATTATGAGTGAAGGTAAGGCGACTAAGAGAGAGACGCTGAGGGATGGCGTTGTACACCTCTGGTGAAAAACCAAAAGGCCCTCCTACCACCCACGTCCAACGCTTGGCGCCGGAGAGCATCTTCTTCTCAAGCAAAGTGGCTAGCTCTTGACTCGTGGGTTCTTTGCCCTTTTCGTCGAGTAAAACCACCTCGTCACTGGGCTTTATCCGTCGTAAGATTTGCTCGCCCTCTAGCTGTTTGAGTCGTGCTAGGTCATAACGAGTTTGTCCTCCCGATATGTTGGGGATTACCTCTATTTCAAAGGGGATATAATGAGAGATGCGCCCACAATACCCCTCAATGAGAGAAGTGAGTAGACGATCTTCTGTAGGTCCCACAACGAGGAGGCGCACTTGCATATACTCTCTCTATATCTAGTACTACTCTAAGCTAAAAGAGGCAATGCCCTATCTCGTACTGAGTAAGGGCTTGCCTTTTTGTGATGTCTCTATTTTCTTCTCCCTCCGGAGAAGCATTTTCTTTCTTCCTTCCCTGTCTTTGTCGTGGAGGTTAGAAAGGAAGATCGTCGCCTTCGGCAGGAGCGTTAAACTCGCTCTGTGTCTGGGGAGCTACCTGCTGTGCCTGAGAGAATGAGGGGGCTCCTCCGGAGATCCCTTGGGCACCGCTGTATCCGTCCATGGGGTTCATAGATGGCTCTGCACCACGCTCTACACGCCATGCGCGGATGTCTGTATACCAACGGCCATTGAACTCGCGGCTCTCAATGTCTACGGAGACGGTAAGGGTTTCTCCCTCTTGGATGGCAAACTCGTCCACCTTATTGCCAAAGGCATTGAAGCAGATCTTTTTGGGGTATTGGTCGAAGGTTTCCAATACATATTCTTGCTTTTTCCACTGATTGCCAGCCTTGCTTATCCCTCCAACTTCGGGGAGGACGGCTATAATGCGACCTTGAATTTTTAGATCCATGTTCTGTATCCTATTTGTATGAATTTTAGCGAATTGTGGGCATAAAGCCAATGATGTGGCGTACTTCTTCCAGTGTCTTACGGGCACTTTCTCGAGCACGCTCTGCTCCCTCTCGAGCCACCTTATTAAGGTGTTCTTGGTCGCTGCTTAGCTCTACGATACGCTCGCGGATAGGAGCTGTGAGGGCAACGAGATCCGCAGCGAGCTGAGCTTTGAGGTCACCATAGCGGATAGAGCAATCGTTGTAGGCAGTAAGATAGTGCTGATAGGTCTCTTCGGACGAGGCGATTTTGAGTAGCGTAAACAGATTGGCAATAGGCTCCGGCATTGTGCTATTAGGCTCTGTAGGGCCTCCATCTGTTACGGCACGTTTCACCTTTTTGGTAAGGGTCTTTTCGTCGTCGATGAGGTAGATGGCATTTCCTTCGCTCTTGCCCATTTTGCCGGATCCATCCAGCCCGGGGATTTTTATCGCCTTATCTCCAAAGTGCCAGGAGGCCGGTTCGGTAAAGTACTCGGTCTGGTATATCGTATTAAAACGGCGTGCAAACCGACGCGCCATTTCCATGTTTTGCTCCTGGTCTTTGCCTACGGGCACCTTGACGGCCTTGTGGATAAGGATGTCGGCCGCCATCAAAGAGGGGTAGGTGAGTAGCCCTGCATTTACGTTGTTGGGTTGCTGGCGCGCCTTGTCTTTGAAGGAGGTGGTGCGTTCGAGTTCTCCTAGGTAGGCATTCATGTTGAGGTAGAGATACAACTCGAGCACCTCGGGTACATCACTCTGCCGGTAGATGGTTACTTTGTTGGGATCGAGCCCGCAGGCTAGGTATTCGGCAAGTATCGTGTTGGCGCCGCGTACGATGTCTCCAGGGTGGGGATGGGTAGTAAGAGAGTGCCAGTCTGCGATGAAGAAGAAACAATCGTACTCATGCTGCATCTCCAAGAATCCTCGCACAGCCCCAAAGTAATTCCCCAGGTGGAGGTTCCCGGTGGGTCTAATACCACTTACTACTCGTTCCATTATTAGTATGTATTATTCTACAATCTCGTGCAAAGGTAGCAAAATTAGGTGCGTTGTACAATTCTTTCTTTCCGTTGCAGATTCTACAGATTCCAGTATCATGTGCAACGGTATGACAAAAGTAGTGCTAGTACTTTAGGTTTGTTGTTGCCTGCATTTTCATTTTCCATAGCAAGATAAATAACCATTGGAATTGACCTTCCTAAGTGGGGGGCTGGAGCTTTTAAAATGTTGTACTTCTGACTAGAATGTCCATAAAAACGGGCTATTGAACAGAGTTCGATTTAGTTTGGTTCCTTTTTAGGCGTTCGAGAAGGAAGAGTAGAGATGCAACAACTCGGGATAGATACAAGCTGAAAGGATAACTCTTGGGAGAGTTGAAATAAACAGATGTTAGGTATTTGATAAACTTGAAAGAGTCTCGTATGATGGCTTTGGGTTTTTGTCGTTTCCGAGAAGAGGAACTCTCTCTCTCGTTGACATAATAGGTAGTGTCTTTAGCTAATCCAACATATTTAATATCTCGACTTAGTGTAAACATGAATAGGGCGTCTTCACTAATGGCGCACTGTTCGTTGAATCGAAGTCCCTTTATCAAGTTAATGGGGATGAGTTTTGAGCAGACAGAATTTAAGATGCCACGCTCATAAAAGAGTGAAAATCCTCGCTTTTCTCGACTCTTGGTGATGACCTGTAGCCGGGTATTTGTCTTGTTCTTGGGGGCTGTGGTTCCATCGGGTCTTAGTGCTTTTGTTTGCGATTGAGCAAATCCATGTTCATCCCCAACAGCTGCAAGCAATGCCACAAGGTAATTGTCTGCAAGGAAGTCATCATCATCTACAAAGACAAGGTAGTCATAGTCCTGTGATTGCTCTATCCCTATATTTCGTGCATTTGAGACTCCTTTTTTCTCTGTATAAATCAGAGATGTGTTGATCTGAAGATCCTTGGTGTATTGTTGGATATTACTATAGTAGGGCTCTTTTTCACCATTAAGGACAATAAAGAGATGGCTACAATAGGGAATGTCGCCCATTTTTTGTCCTTCAATAGACTTTAGACATTTATAAATATACTTTCCAGGGCGGTATGTTGGTATGATAATACTTATCCGTTTCATATGATATTTTGAAAAAAAATAGAATCGTAAATGTACTCTCTCTCAGGGGAAATGGTTACCTTTAGAATGTAGAGAAAGGCAAAAAAGATGAAGATAAGAAAGGAAGTTGTAGGGCTCTTAGTGTTGAGATAGCGAAGTAAGAAAACTAAAGGAAAGATCATTAATAGCTCGAAAGACATCCCCAGTCTATTGGTGATAGAAGAAGCTAGACACATTAGTTTTAATGCGTAGAAAAAAATGCCTGTAGAGAATAGTTTGTTTTCAAAGTCGTTAAAGACAAGTCTTTTTCTCATATAGATAGCTGTCATAAAGAAGGGGAGAAATATGAGCTTTGAGTAGATATTAATAGGAGAGAGGGACATTACATAATCGGCCTTCCCTTGTAGGTATCTTTGATACCCCAATCCTAAGGTGATTACCTGTTCTATGAGAAATGGGATCTGATCGAAATATACACTTGAGAGTAGGGGTACTAAGCTTGATATTATGAGAAGGAGGTAGAGAATTTTATTGGAAATCTTACATCTGGATAGGAGATAAAGGATAAGGGCAATGGCAATAAATATAATACCAGACTTATGAATGCCAAAGCCAATGGTGAAAAATAATAAGGCGGGAAGGTGCTTCTTTCGCAAAAGCAGTATAAAGGCAAGCGAGAGGATGACGATAGCTAAATATTGTCGAATAGCATTAAATTGGTTATTAAAGGCTGTAGAGAATGTGACGAAAATGAAAAAATAAATCCACCAATCTCCCTTATCCATAGATTCTTTCATGAGGATATACAGAAAGGTGACGAAAATGAGAGATAACAGGAAGAATGTTATTTGTGGATTATTCCATATGTCCTTTGATAACTTTATTATTGAGAGAAATACATATTCGTTGCTGAACGCGACTTCGGCCGAATCGATATCAGAAAATTTCTCTAGGTAACTAAAATAGTCTGTTCCTACACCATACTGCCCCCCTACAAAAAGTATCCAACTGATAACAAATAATACAATTGGGACATACTGACTTTTCTCCCCTAATCTTCCGGCAAGATGAAGTAATAGGGTAGAAATCAGTAAAAATAGAATAAATGCCATAATTACTTATTTGTATGGTTACATAATATTGGTGGAGAGTTTTTGCTGGCTTTTTTTTACTGCTTGAAGAAGGATGTCATTATTCTCCACTTCCGTAGATAGAAGGCTTCCGTTTATCTCTTTTTCATGAGAGATGATGTCTATTTTTAATGTGTTTAGCAGGGAGGAAAGTCGGTCTTTCCCTCGAAAGCGATTCTGTAGAGATATACAAGGACGGTGATAAATGAAGGAGAAGACAGTTCCATGGAACGAATCTGTAATCACCATATCAGCACTGCGCATATGGGCTAACCATGATGCCGGAGAAAGCGATCGTTTGTGTGTAGGGATACTTGCAAAGACAACCTCCATGCCCTGCTTTTGGGCATATCCTTCTATAGATTTCATTTTCTCCGAAGAGAGGTCTAGTACATATGCCAAAATGTATTTAGAGCGAGGTAGAGGAGTTTCGTTGCTTTTGCTATAAGTTTCTATCAATTCGTCGTAAAATGAAGCAGGGTGCAATAATGTGGGATCCAAGCATACGCTCCCTTTGGTATAATGAAACGTGTTTTCTAAAATGGCAATACCAGATTGTTCACGCACCGAAACGTAATCGAATTGCTGGAGTAGGTCCTCTAGTTCTTTATTCTGAGCATCATTATGGCCTTCCCATTCGGAGATCCCAAAAGATGCAGCGTAGGCAATTTTTTTAGTTGAGTTGTCGATCCCTTTTAGGAAGTACTTCTCAATTTTATTGCCAACATAAGCATATCGCCATACTTGATCACTTCCTACTATGATGGCATCTAAAGCATTCCCTGTCGTAATGAAATCTTTTTCGGAACTTACAATCTTCGTTTTTCGAGAAAAGGCCCTATCAACGAAATCGCACATGGGCTGGCAGTTGAGAAACCTCTGGTGGATATAGTTATGATCGTAAATTCCTGCGAAAGGATTACGCTCCATGACTTTGCGAAGCATTCTTTTTAGGGGGGACTCATCCTTACTGAGACGAAAGAGGATTGGGGTATGTCCAAGCTGCTCCACCTCCTTATAGAGGGCATATGCCTGTAGAATTCCTCCCATATTTTCCCTTAAGTTCATTGTGAGTATACCAACATTTGCCATTGTGCTATTCCTCCTTTTTTTGATTAGTGCAGGATTTTTTTTGCTATGCCTTTAAGACTCTCGAAGGTTTCATTACCTAGGTTTTCTCGTATTAGATTGCCTACTACATTGGCCGTTTTTAGCGTTTTTGAAGCCTTAATGTTAGCAATCTGTTCTAGGGCATCACTTTCGTTTTGACTATCGGTAAAAACCTCAAAGAGCAAGGGTCTATTGCCAATTTCTGGCGCTACAAAGGCGTGGTACTTTTCGTTAAACTCTTCTTTGGACGAAGCTGATAGATACTCGAAGCCGAGATCCTCAGCGAAGTGTTTTACGAGAAGGGGAGATTTATTCCCATAGTGTCCGCGAGCTGCCATAAAGGCATCAGCATCTTCTCCAAACTCCGCAGCTCGGTGATTGTAATTCCTAAATTCAGTGCCTACTCCATTGTTGAAGAGTAGTATACGTAAGTTTTTGCCTAAGTGTCTATTGCCAAGAACATTCATGTCGTAGAAGAAGGCCAGGTCTCCTATAGCAATAAAGAAGAGCTTTTCTGGGCGAGCAAGAGCTGCTCCAAAACAGGAAGAAAGCCCACCATCTATACCAAATCCACCCACATTGGAAAAACCATCCACTCCTTGAGGAAGTGGAAATAAATTCCAAGCTCTTAGGCTATTAAGGATCCCCAAGTGCAGAGATGATCCCGAAGGGAGGAGAGGGATAACTTGCTGAGCAACCCAAACATTGGAGAAAGGGACTTCGGGAAATTTACTTCGTAGTTCGCTATCCAAGGATTGTACCGTTTGATGGTATGATTGTTCTCTGGAGATCGTTCCCGTCTGCTTGTTGTAAAAATCAAAGAAAAATTTTGGTGCCACTTCAAATAGATGGGATAGTTTGCCAAACGTGTCGCGGAGATTTCCATCTTCGCTGATACGCCATACTTCTCCTTTATAGAATCGCGTGGAGGGATAATCTCCAGACACCTCTCCTATGTGCAATACAAGTTCGGGCTCTATGCTGTGCAAATCTAGGCTTTTTTGACTCCCTATAAGAGCCCCGACTACTTTATACTTTCCATAGTATCCGCTAGTGTGATCGCAAAATACAATGGCATTATACTTTTTGCAGAAAAACTCAATAGACTCAACGAGAGCCCTATCCATAAGGACATGTGAACCAATAGAGATTCCAACCTTAGAAGCGGTAATCTCGGGAAAAATATCCGTGTAGGTGTGGTAGTGAATTTCTCGTACTGTAGGAAGCTCTTTTACGCCATAATTACGGCTATAGGAGGTCTCTATATTTATATGTATAGGGCCACCGCCTTTTCGTGTAAGGGCAATGAGAGCTTCGTTTACTTTTGCTTCACAGGATGCGAAGTCCTCTTGGTCTTTTACGATGGGAAGTGTTGTGCTATACAGTGCGACATCGTTAGCTATCTGTCTGCGGTCGAGGACTTGAGGGACATGCTGTCCAATACGTGAAGATATCTGAGTAGAAGTAACAGCAATAATGGGAAGTTTCCTGTAGAAAGCCTCTGTCATACCGGGATAGTAGTTCCGTGAAGCAGTTGCCCCTGTACAAGAGAGAACAACTGGCTCTTGTCGCTCTGCTGCCATACCACATGCGATATACGCAGCCGAGCGTTCGTCAACCGAGGAGAATATCTTGAAAAAAGGATCCGACTGTACGCTTGATAAAAATGAGACGTTTGTAGCTCCTGGTGAAGCTATGATATACCTAATGCCTTTTTTCTTGAGGAGTGCAATTAGGATTTGATGATTCTTTTCAGATGTGTAGTGAAACTCCATAAGTGATGTATTGCTATTAAGGGGAGATACCGGACGCAAAGATACAATATACGATCTTTTGTTGTTGGGATCTCTTTAAGTGGCGTTCTTTCTTTGCATATTTTGTCAATGCGGGCTTGAGCAAACCAGTTAATGGTAGAGAAGTCCGGATGCTCAAAGAAATACTTTAGACATGATGTAAGACCATTCAATGGGGAGGTGAATAGATTTGTATCTATATATTGATCAATTCTTTTTGTTGAAAAGATGCGATCGTACTTTCGATCATAAAGAACCTGATAAGGGGAGTGTTGTAGTGTGAGAAACGTTTTTAAATCGACAAACTTGACTACAGGAGTCTCTCCCAAATGATTACTCAGAAGCTGGATATAGAGTTGTAGAGCCTCTTGCCAAGTGATCGCTTTCGGTTGGACAATATGGATGGCTTTCCCGAATACCTTAGTTTGTCCTATTATGCTCTTTATCCCTAGAGCTACATCGCGTCCATAGGATAGGGTTGTGAGTTTAGAGCCAATCTCCTCTGTGAATAAGATACTTCTTCCATGTAATGCTCGGTATAGCCAAATTTCCTTCTCTAAGGAGCCTAATTGCAGGCGCTCTTCGCTATAGGTTATATAAGGCCGGATGATTGTCCAATTCTGTTTCTCAGAGGATTGCAACAGGTTTTCTTGCCGGGCTTTAGTGAGGGAGTATTCGTCCGTGTGGAGAAATTTCTCATCTGAGGATTGATCAATCAGTCTTGGAGAATCCTCTTGTATGGGGAGATTGCTTTCAGCATATACACGCGAAGAGCTTAGGAATAGGTAGTGGTTTGTGGCAGATAAAAGTGCTTTATAATGATTTTGGAACTCTTGTGTATTATAGATCATAAAGTCCACAATCGCATCCCAAGGTCCTAATTGTAGTGTTTCGGCAATAAAGGATTCTTCTTTGGCATTCCCTTGAAGATAGGTTAGGTGAGGATGAAGGGGGGGGCGTTTGCTTCGAGTGGTAACAAAGACTTGATTATCCTCCTCCAATAGTATTTCCGTTAGGTGTTTTCCCATAGCACCTGTTCCTCCGAGCAACAATATCTTCATGGCATTACTTTTTTGTCTTTTGGATAAGGAGTTGCCTTACCCTTAATCTCCACTGCTTATCTAGTCCTAAGAAATAGATACAAATTCCGTTAATGAGGAAAGAACAGAGGATAATGAGAATCGTGTACAACGGCCCCGTGGGTAATAAGCTCTTAAGAGCTATTGATGGAGAGGCTGAGCAGAAGACCACCACAAGGCAAGGACTCACAACGTACTTTAGGAACTGACTCATGGAGAGTCCTATAAGATTTTGTACTATGTAGAGACGCAATACAAAGAGAAGTGCATTGGCAATTATTGATACTACATACATGCTGTAAGCAGCTGCACCGAAGTGAAAAGCAATAAGTGTTGCTACAAAGATCAGAATTTGTACAATACCTAATGATAACTCATATGTACGCATCCTGCCGGGAGCGCGAGCTGCTGTAGTGAGAGGTAGAGAGAGGGCATGCAAAAGAGCTTCTATAATGGAAAGATTCGCAAACAAAACGAGTAAAGGAGGGATTGAGCCTAACCACAAGGCAAGTACTGATTGCATCTCCAACATAAGAGGAAGTGCTAATATCCACAAGAGGAAAAAGCATATTTTGGAGCCACTATATACCAAGGAGTGCATCTGAGAGTGTTCTCCGGAGGCGTAGTATTTAATGATAGGAGGATACAAACTAGTATTGAAGTTTGTGGAAAAAGAGTTGACAGCTCCCGAAATATTCTTGGCTATTGATTGAGAGGCCAAAACAACGGGAGAGAAGTATTGATTTACAATAATGGTAATAGCTTGTGTACGAAACACCGTACTTATCTGCCCGAAGAGAGTCCAACCGGTGAAACTCAGTAAGTGTCGTGCAATTTTAGTATCCCAGTAAAACTTTCGGTATTGACACTCCGCATATTTAATACCACATAAGGTAATATAGGCTATGGCTGTAAATAGAGATACCAAGCAAAGCAATCCTCCATAGAGGATAAGTTTATCGGTAGTTATAAAATACTGAAGTATTATTACCGATCCCAGTTTGAGCAATGCTTCAACTATGGATATCCCTGCAAAAAGGTGCATGTCTTCGTGCGCTATCATAATGGCATTGAACGGCGTGCGAAGAACCATAAAGAAAAAAGAGAATACGGCAAGATGGAAGTTTGCCACAACGGCATCGAAGCGTGCAGGGGGAATGGTTAAACGATGATGTACAAACCATAATCCGATTGTCTCTAAGGCTAGAAGTAGCAATAGGGCTATGCCCACATAGAGAACCATATTAACGGAAAAAATCGATTTAAGTCTCTCTTGTGTTTTTTGCCCTAGCTCGAAAGAGAAAAATCGTTGTGTTGCGGAGGTAAGAGTACCGCTCACAAAAGACAGTACTGTAACTGTTCCCGCAACAAGATCGAAGAGCCCATAGTCTTCTGCTCCCAAGGCTTTTAGAGCTGCACGCACTGTGTAGAGACTTACAACAAGAATCACCAACTGCCGGACATAGAGCAAAAGGGTATTCTTGGCAATGCGCTTGTTATTTTCGTTGTTGTTGCCCACAGAGTAATAGGATTGATTAGTTGTACTCAAAGGTTTTATGCATATAAACTATCATTCCGCTCGTGGAAATGCCCTTCTGCCTCGACACTATTTATACATGAGAGTACTCTACCCCTATAATTAATCTGGCGATATACTGCTTTTGTCATTGTTACAGATGCTTCACCCTATTTCCTTGCACAGGACAGAAAAAGTGAGTGTACTCGCATGCAAAGGTAGTGTTTTCAGACTAAAATGAACCCCCTACTAGATTGTGGATACTAGCTTTGGTATACTTCCTTTGCGAAGAAGGGCTCTTTGTTTTGTTCCTGATTTGTATGCTCTTTGCAAAATGATAATAAAAATTCCTAGAGGAAACATCCCTCTAGGAGTGAGTGTCCACTAACAAGTGTATAAACATTCCTGCATTGTATTTGGAGCGGAAAACGAGACTCGAACTCGCGACCCTAACCTTGGCAAGGTTATGCTCTACCAACTGAGCTATTTCCGCAGGCGAGAGACCTTCAAAGAAGGTGATGCTCTCCGTATTGCTGCTGCAAAGGTAATGCAAATAAATTCTTCTGACCAAATTTTGAGCAAGATATCTCGGGTTAAAAGAGTTTGTGTTCCCATTCGGTAGCGGACTATTTCAGAAGTCCTTCGAGGGAAGCCTTTGTAGCCTGCTAGATGGTTTGGAAAATTCTTCAGCTGAAAATGACAAAAAATACAGCCAAAAAGTACTCCCGTTTTTGGCTGAGAAATTTTTGATTTTAGGCCAGAAGTCAAAATTTTTTTGCCCTGTGGATTTTTTATTTTCAGGCAACGTTTTTGCTCCCATGGGGGAGGCTGTTGATTTTTCCCAAGTGCTGCCTTTTGGTCGGGCTGCCTGCAGAGTATCGGCAATATGCCGAGTTATTACTATTTTTGCACGAGATATACTACAACGTACAACTGAAGATAGAGATGACTAACGACCCTTCTACAAAGAGATTTAAGCGTACCCTCGTTACAACTGCGCTTCCTTATGCCAATGGACCTGTGCATATAGGTCACCTTGCCGGTGTGTATGTCCCTGCGGACATCTACGTGCGCTACAAACGAATGCGAGGAGAGGAGGTCTTGTTTATTGGGGGGTCTGACGAGCACGGAGTGCCTATCTCTCTCAAAGCCAAAGCCGAGGGCATCACACCTCAGCAGGTGGTCGATCGCTATCATACGCTCATCAAGGAGTCGTTTGAGCAGTTTGGTATCGATTTCGACATCTACTCTCGCACTTCTAGTCGTGTGCACGCCGAGACGGCATCTCAGTTCTTCCGCACTCTCTACGATAACCATAAGTTCATAGAGCGTACGAGTGAGCAGTACTACGACCCTAAGGCAGAAGCCTTTTTGGCCGACCGCTATATCGTGGGAACTTGCCCCCATTGTCACAAACCCGGTGCCTATGGAGATCAATGTGAGTCTTGCGGTACATCTCTTAACGCGACTGACCTCATCGACCCCCAAAGTACCATCAGTGGGGCAAAACCCGAGCTGAGAGAGACGACCCATTGGTACCTGCCTTTGGATCGCTACGAAGACTGGCTTCGTGAGTGGATACTCGATGGACATAAAGAGTGGAAGAGCAACGTATACGGTCAGTGTAAGAGCTGGATCGATATGGGGTTGCAGCCACGTGCGGTGAGCCGAGACCTTGATTGGGGAATCCCCGTTCCCGTGGAGGGAGCCGAAGGTAAGGTGTTGTACGTTTGGTTTGACGCCCCCATCGGTTACATTAGCAATACAAAAGAGCTTCTTCCCGAGATGTGGGAGACGTGGTGGAAAGACTCGGAAACTCGCCTTATCCACTTCATTGGTAAGGATAATATCGTTTTCCATTGCATCGTCTTCCCGGCTATGCTTAAGGCGGAGGGGAGCTACATTCTACCCGACAATGTGCCGGCTAACGAATTCTTGAACCTCGAAGGGGACAAGATTTCCACGAGTCGGAATTGGGCAGTTTGGCTGCACGAGTATTTGCAAGAGTTCCCGGGCAAAGAGGATGTTTTGCGCTATGTGCTTACGGCTAATGCGCCCGAGACAAAAGATAATGACTTCACTTGGCGAGACTTCCAAGCCCGTAACAACAATGAATTGGTAGCCATCTATGGCAACTTTGTGAACCGTGCCGTTGTGCTTACCCACAAGTATTTTGAGGGGAAAGTGCCCGAGATGGGGACGCTTACGGAGTATGACCAAGCAACTTTGCAGGAGGTGGCCGATTTGGTGCCGCACCTTGAGCGTCATCTTGATGAGTTCCACTTCCGCGATGCTCTGCGTGATGCGATGCAGATTGCACGTATTGGGAATAAATATCTTGCCGATACCGAACCTTGGAAGGTGGCAAAAACGGATCTCTCGAGGGTGGCTACTATTTTGCATGTTGCCCTACAGATCTCGGCGAATCTATCCATAGCATTTGCGCCATTCCTCCCCTTTAGTACCCGTCGTTTGCTCGATTTGCTTCGTGTTGCTCCCTTTGATTGGAGCAGTTTGGGGCGTGCCGATTTGCTCGCACCCGGGCATCAGCTGGCCGAGCCTTTCCTCCTATTCGAAAAGATAGAGGATGCCGCTATCGACGCCCAAATGCAGAAACTTGCTGCGGCCAAGGCTGCCAATGATGAGGCCAAGCGCAAGGCTGAACCCATCGCCGAGAACACAACCTTCGACGATTTCATGAAGATGGACCTTCGTGTTGGACGTGTTTTGGAGTGCGTTAAGGTGCCTAAGAGCGACAAGTTGCTCCGCTTCCGCTTAGACGATGGACTCGAAGGGCGTACCATTGTTTCAGGCATTGCCAAATACTACGACCCCGAAGAGTTGGTGGGTAAGAACCTTGTTTTCATTGCCAACTTCCCCCCACGTAAGCTCATGGGAATTGAGTCGCAGGGGATGATCCTCTCGGCTGTGGATTATAAGACAGAACGCCTCCAAGTAATGATTGTGAGCGATGATATTGCTCCGGGTAGTCGCTTGGGGTAAGCACTACTCGGCTCTAAGTCGTCTCTCTAAGTTTAAGCTTTTATTCTTTTATGCAGCTATCATACAGATATATTGCACGTCTCGTCTCTTTGGGAGTTTTGCTCCTTTCTCTTGTGGCTTGTAGCCCCAAAGGGGAGGAGACGATAACGTTACACATCTTGCATACTACGGATGTGCATGGCAATTTCTTGCCTTTCGACTATGTGAAGGAATGCCCCACGACCGGCTCTATGGCTCGTCTTGCTTCTTATGTGGGAGCCTTGCGAGCTGAGGGAGAGCAGCCTATTCTATTGGATGGGGGAGACCTATTGCAGGGAGAGCCTATTACCTATTACTACAATTATGTAGACACCACCACAAAGCACGTTGCGGCTCGTATGCTCGACTACTTGCAGTACGACGCGATGGCTGTGGGCAACCACGATGTAGAGACGGGGCACCGCGTGTACGACCGCTTTGTAAAGGAGACTGCGTGCCCTCTTTTGTCTGCCAATATTTTGCGAGACCCCAAAAATCCCGAGGCAACCTACTTTACGCCCTATACAATGGTAGAGCGTAGTGGAGTACGTATTGCCATCCTAGGGCTTACCACTCCGGCTATCCCTCAATGGCTCCCCAGCGAACTTTATGAAGGGATGTACTTTGCCGATGGGCTAGAGACGGCACGCCATTGGCTCCCGATTATCCAAAAAAAGGAAAAACCCGATGTGGTTATTGCTTTGCTACACGCAGGGCGCGTGGATAAAGAGGGGGAGAGCAATGAAAACTTTGCTACTGCTCTTGCGGATTCCGTTGCAGGTATTGATCTCATACTCTATGGGCACGATCACCAGCAGCACGCCGAGCAGCGTGTAAACCCCAAGGGTGATTCTATTTTCATCATCAACCCTGCTAATCATCTCGATAGGGTGAGCGATGTCTCCATTGCGTTGCACAAGAAGGATGGCAAGGTGGTCAGTAAGAAGGTCGAAGCTCGCTTTACGGAGCTGGATGCCTACGATCCGGATGAGGAGTTTATGAAGCAGTTTGCTCCCGATGCTACAGCTCTTGAGCACTTCGTTAAGCAGCCTGTTGTCAACCTCCTTACGGCTATCCGCACGGAGGATGCTCTGTTTGGTTTTTCGGATTACCTTGCCTTGATACATGATATTCAACTCACCATTACAGGGGCAAAGATCTCCTTTGCAGCTCCCCTCTCTGTTACCCAAACGCTTCCGCGAGGGGAACTAACGATGGGGCGGATGTTTGCTTTCTACCCTTATGAAAACTACCTCTACGTGATGAAGTTATCGGGGCAAGAGATCAAAGATTATCTGGAGTATTCTTATAGCCACTGGGTGAATCAAATGAAGTCGGCAAGTGACCATATCCTTCTATTGGAGGAAAATGCGGATTCTTCTTCCCGATTCAAAACAAAATACCCCACGTTCAATTTTAGTAGTGCTGCGGGGATTGACTATACAGTGGACGTGAGTAAGCCCGCGGGTCAGCGCGTAAAAATAGAGAAAATGTCGTCGGGAGAGCCTTTTCTTTTGGATGATATTTATACAGTCGCTCTCAATAGTTATAGAGGGAATGGCGGAGGCGGCTTGCTTACAAAAGGGGCAGGTATCCCCAAGGATCAGCTGGCAGATCGCATTCTCTGGTCTACAATAAAAGAGGTGCGTACCTATATGATCGATATTTTACGCTCCAGAGGCTCAGTTCTTCCTCCTCTTGCTGCTCGTCCTAATTGGCACTTTGTTCCGGATTATTGGGCTGAGAGTGCCATCGTTGCAGATCGGCAATTCCTCTTCGGTAAGCAGTAATTTTTTCTTTCCATTGCGCTGTGGCTAATGCACTAAAAGGTCTGGTAAAAGACACTGCTGTATATGGTTTGTCCAGTATTTTGGGGCGCTTCCTCAACTGGGCTTTAACCCCGCTCTATACCCGTGTTTTGGTCTCCACAGGTGAGTTTGGTGTGCAAACCAACCTCTACGCCTGGACGGCTCTTCTTATGGCTATCCTTACCTATGGTATGGAGACCGGCTTTTTCCGATTTGTAAATAAGGAGCCAAATCCTCAGCAGGTCTACTCTACAACCCTTATCTCGCTGGGGACTACCTCTTCGCTCTTTGCCCTCTTGTCCCTCCTCTTTTTAGCACCGATTAGTTCGCTATTGGGGTATGCCAATCGGAGCGACTTGGTGGCAATGCTCATCTTTATTATCGCTACAGATGCCTTTATGGCAATCCCCTTTGCCTACCTTCGCTACAAGAATCGCCCTTGGCGTTTTGCTACCATAAAACTGACTTTTATCGCTCTTTCCATTGGGCTTAACCTCTTCTTCTTTTTGGTTTGCCCTTGGCTTGGGAGAGTCGCTCCCGAGTTAATCTCTTGGTTTTATGACCCCGAGTTTGGCGTTGGGTACATATTTGTTTCCAATCTCATCGGCAATGGCGTTATCTTTTTGATGCTACTGCCGTATATATTGCCCGCTGGTTGGCATTTTTCATCACCCCTGCTCCGTCGGATGCTTGCCTATTCGTTGCCCCTTCTCCTCTTGGGAATTGCCGGGATCTTCAATCAAATGGCGGACAAAATACTCTTCCCGATTATCCTTACTGACCGCGTGGAGGCTGAGGCACAGCTCGGAATCTATAGCGCTTGCTTCAAGATCGCTATGGTCATGGTGATGTTTACGCAGGCCTTTCGCTACGCATACGAGCCCTTTGTCTTCAACAAAAGAGAGGAAGATGAGGCTGAGAGACGACGCTCATACGCCTTGGCTATGAAATACTTCCTCATCTGTAGCCTATTCGTTTTTGTAGGCGTCATGGCTGGGATGGAGGTCTTGCAGTATCTCGTGGGAGCCGACTATCGGGAGGGCTTGAAGGTAGTGCCTCTGGCCATGTGGGGCGAACTGATGATGGGGGTTTACTTCAACCTCTCGCTCTGGTATAAGCTCGTAGACAAAACTTGGTGGGGGGCTCTAATCTCCTCTTTGGGGTGCCTCTTTACCATTGTCATCATCTGTTGGGGGGTACCTCGCTATAGCTATATGGCTTGTGCTTGGGCAAGTGCTATCAGCAATACAGTGATGGCTGTTGTATGTTATTTGCTCGGACAGAAATATTATAAGGTGGAATATGAACTAAAAAATGCTCTATTCTATTTTATAATAGCAGGTATTGCGGTGGCTATCGTTGCCCTGAACCATCGCTATATAGCCCCTGTGATGCCGTGGCTCATGTGGGCTGTGAATATAGCAGTAGTGGGAGCTTTTCTTTTTATCATTATCAAAAAGGATGTGCCCCTTGGGGCTATCTTGCAAAGAATTAGGAGATAATTATGACTAACGAACCCATGGATCGAGACGACGAAGATCTTGACGAAATTTTCCCCGATAAGACTCCAAAGACTCCCAAAGATAGGAGAGAAGAGATACGAGAGTATCTTGCTAATCTTTTTGACTTCCGCTCCGATAAGGAAGACGACTTCAACACCCTAGAAATGGTGCGTGCGGACGTGGACTTCCGGGGTACGAAGCTTTGGATTCTCATTTGTGCCATTTTTGTTGCCTCTCTAGGGTTGAATACCAACTCCACGGCGGTGATCATTGGTGCGATGCTTATCTCGCCCCTTATGGGGCCGATCATTGGCTTTGGTACGGCTCTTGGTATCTACGACTTTGAGTTGCTCAAGAAGTCGCTCCGCAACCTAGGCCTAACGACCCTCTTTAGTGTACTTACTGCCACCATTTATTTTATCCTTACTCCTATTACCGACTCGGGGAGCGAGCTCCTAGGGCGTACCCAACCCAATATCTACGATGTGCTTATCGCCTTCTTTGGTGGTGCGGCAGGGATGATTGCGGCAAGTACCAAAAGCAAAGGGCAAGTGCTCCCGGGTGTGGCTATTGCTACGGCTCTTATGCCTCCGCTCTGTACCGCCGGATATGGTATTGCCACATGGCAGTGGCACTTCTTCTTTGGGGCTTTTTACCTGTTCCTCATCAACTCTGTTTTTATCGCATTGGCTACCTATCTCATGGTGCGACTTTTGCGTTTCCCCAAAAAAGTTTTCCTTGATAAGGAGCGTGGACGCAAGGTGCATCGCATCCTCATTACTATTGCCATTTGTACCATTCTCCCTTCGTTGTATTTGAGCGTTGGCTTGGTGCGAGATAGCATCTTCACGCGCAATGCCAAGTCGTTTGTAGAGAAAGAGCTTTCACTCACGAGCACACAAGTGGTTAAGTATAACCTCGGAACGCAGGATGGGGTGAGGGTGCTAGATGTTGTCCTTTTGGGGCAACCCCTAGAGAATTCTGAGATAGATAGTTTGCAAGGTCGCCTCAAGGATTACGGACTTGCAGGCACTCAGCTTCTGATCCATCAGGGCTTTGAAGATAAAACAGACCTAGGAGAGTTGAGGAGTACCGTACTCAAAGACCTCTACGAAAATAGTGATGCCATTATACAGCGGCAGCGGCAGGAGATCGACTCCCTCAAGCAAATTATTGCAAGAAGGGACTACTATGATGAGCTTGAAGGCTCGGTAGTAGAGGAGATGAAGTCGCTCTTCCCCGGTGTGGAAAAGGCCTTTTTGGTGGTTCCGGTTCAGACGAAAAACTCGGTTGATAGTACGCTCAATGTGGTAATACGTCCTCGCATGGGTAGCGTCCTCTCCAGTGTCGAGCAGCAAAAGATGATTGCATGGCTCTCGGCTCGTACTAAGGCTAAGTCCATTGATCTAATCATAGAAAGTCGAAAGAAATAATCGTTAATAATAAATTCTCATGAAGCTAAAAAGAATTCTACTCTCAGTAGCTCTTCTCTGTGGCATCGGCACAACGGCGATGGCAGACAAGGGGATGTGGCTACTCAATGAGCTCAATCAACAGAACTACGAACGCATGAAGGAGCTTGGCTTTAAGTTGTCTCCAGAGCAACTCTATAGCCTTGGTCAGCCCAGTGTGGCAAGTGCTGTCGTGATATTCGGAGGGGGCTGTACAGGTATTACGGTATCTAACGAAGGTCTTATCTTCACCAACCACCACTGTGGCTTTGGAGCTATCCAGAGCCAAAGTACGGTAGATCATGACTACCTCCGTGATGGTTTCCGCTCTAATAATCATGCTGAAGAACTCCCTATCCCGGGGCTTAGCGTTCGCTATCTCCGCGAGATTGTGGATGTAACTCCTCGTATCGAAGCTGCCGTAAAAGGTGCTAAGAGCGAAATGGAGCGTATGCAGATCATCGAAGAGTTGAGCCACAAAATCAATGCAGAGTACACCAAGGGCTCTACTGTAGTGGGTGAGGTAACTCCCTACTATGCAGGCAACAAGTACTATGTGGTTGTGTACAATGTATTCCAAGACGTGCGTCTCGTAATGGCTCCTCCCAGCTCTGTGGGCAAGTTCGGTGGTGATACCGACAACTGGATGTGGACACGCCATACGGGCGACTTTAGCGTCTTCCGTGTGTATGCTGATGCCAACAATAATCCTGCACTTTACAGCCAAAACAACAAGCCCTACAAGCCTATTTCGTATGCACCGGTTTCCCTCAATGGCTATCGCGAAGGTGACTATGCTATGACTATCGGCTTCCCCGGAAGCACAAACCGTTATCTTACTTCTTGGGGGGTAGAAGATGTGGTAAATAACGAAAACTCTCCCCGTATTGAGGTGCGTGGCATCAAGCAAGCTATCTGGAAAGAAGCAATGGAAGCCGACCAAGCAACACGCATCAAATACGCTAGCAAATATGCCCAAAGCTCTAACTATTGGAAGAACTCTATTGGGATGAATCGTGGGCTGAAGAACCTTGACGTAGTAAACCGCAAGCGTGCTGAGGAAGAGGCTTTTGAAGCATGGATTGCCAAGAACAATTCTCAAAGCTCCTATGGCCATATCCTTCCCGGTCTTAAGGCTGATTATGCTAAGAGTGCTGCTATCTCCAAAGACATCAACTACCTATACGAAACACTTTGGGGCGGAACGGAGATTGTTCGTTTGGCTCGTGATGTGAATTCCGTAGGTCGCATCCAAGCAGCAGACATGCCTAAGTATAAGGCACGTCTCGAAGAGCTTTACAAAGACTACCTCCCCACTCTCGACGTGAAGGTACTCCCCGCCATGCTCGACGTTGTACGTCAGCGTGTAAGTGCAGATTGTCAGCCCGATATCTTCAAGTTCATCGATAAGAAATTCAAGGGTAGCACAGAAAAGTATGCTCAGTACGTATTCGAGAAGAGTATCGTACCCTATGCTGATAAGGTAAAAGACTTCCTCAATCTCCCTGCCGACAAGCAGAAAAAGATCTTGGATAAGGACCCTGCTGTTGCTCTTTTCAATAGCGTACTCCCTGCCATTATGCAGGCACAAGGCAAAGCTGAGGAGATGATGCTGAATATCGAGAAGGGTAAGCGTGAATACTTCGCTGCCTCTCGCATTATGGATCCTAACCGTCAGATGCCTTCTGATGCGAACTTTACCATGCGTATGAGCTACGGCTCTATCAAGGGGTATGCTCCCAAAGATGGTGCTTGGTACAACTACTATACAACGGAACAAGGGGTATTTGAGAAGCAAGATCCTACAAGTAGCGAATTTGCCGTACAACCCGAGATCCTCTCTCTCCTCCGTAGCAAAGACTTTGGTCAGTATGGAGTTGGTGATCACCTCCGTCTCTGCTTCCTCTCAGATAATGACATTACCGGTGGTAACTCTGGTAGCCCCGTCTTCAATGGCAATGGCGAGTTGATCGGTCTTGCTTTCGATGGTAACTGGGAAGCCATGAGTGGGGACATCGAGTTCGAACCCGACCTACAACGTACCATTAGCGTAGATATTCGCTATGTACTCTTTATGATCGATAAGTGGGCTAAGATGCCTCACCTTATCAAGGAACTCAACCTCGTAAAGGGTGCACAACGCGATCTAATGCCTGCGGGTAAGGACGGAAATTGTCCCCATAAGAAGGCTCAGACTTGTGCTAAGAAAGAATGTAGCAAGGGAAAGAAGTGCACCGAAAAGTCGGCTACTTGCACTTCTGCAATGAAAGACGGCAAGCCCTGCAAAACTGAAAAAGCTTGTGCTGCCGGTCAAAAGTCCGCTGAAAAGAAAGCGAATTGCTGCTCTACGATGAAGGATGGTAAGCCTTGTACCGCAGACAAAGATTGCGCTAAGACGGGTAAGCCCTGTTGTGCTACAGGTAAGGCAGCCGCTGCGAAGAAAGCGAATTGCTGCTCTACGATGAAGGATGGTAAGCCTTGCACTGCCGACAAAGATTGCGCTAAAACGGGCAAGCCCTGTTGTGCTACAGGTAAGGCAGTCGCTGCAAAGAACGCAAATAGCTGCTCTAAGATGAAAGATGGTAAGCCTTGTACCAGTGACAAAGATTGTGCTAAGTCTGGTAAGGCTTGCTGCGGAAAGAATAAGGAAGCTGCTGCAAAGAAAGCGTCTAAGAAATAATCATCTTACTCTCATAGCCTGAGGGCGAGACGATTAAAGATAAGGGGTGATAGGCATTTGCCTATCACTCCTTTTTTGTTTCCAATGTCCATCTAGGGCTTTTCTTTTTTCAGCCTATTCTTTGGGGGGAAACTGCCCTAAAAAGATTTGGAAATTAGCTGATTTGTCACTGCATTTCTGACTGAAAAATAAAGTTTTTTTGCCCTAAATCGATTCCTTTTCTAGGCAGAGTGGATTTGACCGCTTCACGAGGAGGTATTTGCCTCCTCCCTCAGGAGGGAAAGAGAATCCCCTTTGGGACGAACGCCTTGTGATGCGGATCTGTAAAATCAGGTAGAGATGTAGTACCTTCGTTCCATGGAACAAGGGAAAAGCATCCAAACAGAAGACGAGCGCGCCATGCGTGCCGCTCTAGATGAAGCGTATCTTGCCAAAGAGGCGGGAGAGGTGCCTATTGGCGCCGTTGTGGTCTATCAAGGAAGAATTGTAGGGCGAGGACGTAACCGAGTGGAGCAATTGCAAGACCCCACGGCACACGCCGAGATCCTTGCCATCACGGCAGCAACGGAAAATTTGGGTGCAAAGTACCTTACTGATTGTACTCTGTACGTTACGCTCGAACCCTGCGTGATGTGTATGGGAGCCCTGCGATGGGCACAAGTGTCGCGGATTGTTTACGCCACCTCCGACCCCAAGGCAGGTTATCATGTATTAGCCCCTAAGGCTCCGCATCCTCGCGCGGTCATTGAGGAGGGGCCCTTTGGCGAGGAAGCCGCAGACCTTCTGCGCAGCTTCTTTTCGGAGCGTCGCTAGCGCACCTCGATAATTACGCTTTCTCCGGAGAGTAGGGTAGTACCGATTAGCCGATAGCTGCTCCCGGGGCGAATCTTCGTTTTCTTGTAAAAATCAACAGGCTTGAGGGGGAAATTCCGTTGCGAGAAATCTGCCTCGGGGTACGCTTGGTGCAACCGTTTTAATTCGCTGGATTTGGCAGGAATCACGCGTACGACTTCGTGGCACTTGCCTAGGAAGAGGCTAGGCTTTTGATCCGTGGTGTAGATGTGGCTATTTGGGTGCAGGGGTAGGGCGTTGTAAGCAATGCCGATGGAGTGGTAGAGGCCGCTCTTTTGTAGGGCAGCCCCCGGGAGCAGTAGATAGTGCCCTAGGGCTGAGGCAAAGTGATGGGGTTGTTCGCTTTCTCCTTCGGGAGTTCCACAAAATCTGTTTACTACGAGCCCCTCCGGGGATAACTGTACTGCAATGAGAGAGGGCGGAGTGGCTTCGCTCTGAGTAGAGAGTGTCGGGATGTAGAGCAGTAACTCCTTTACCTCGTCGCCACTCTGCACAATGTGTACCTCTTGTACGGAGGGGAGTTGCCGCAAGACCTCTTTAATGTCCTCCATGGGAGAGACTTTGATGAGGATTCGACCTTGATACTCTAGCCTTTGTAGCGTGTGGCAGACTTCAATAGGGGATGGCTCTGTATCGGCAAGAGCGTAGGTGCGAGCTCCCCCCTGAGCGCGTCGAGCCGGATCGAAATAGAGCATCTCCATCCCGTTTGCTACCAGTCGCTCCAATTCGTCCAAAAGGGAGCCCTGTTGTATTTCTACTCGAGTTGGAGAGTAGCTCTCTCCCATAATGCGAGGGATGTTGTATTGAGCTGCCGTGGCAAAATCCTCGTTTCGCTCTAGGTAGATAGCGCGTTGGGCTCTCCTTGCAAGGTGTGAGAAGTCAATCCCTAATCCCCCAGTACCATCGACCAGAAAGGGGCTGGGTGCAAACGTCTCTGCCTTGTAGCGTGCCGTTGCTTCGCTGGAGCTTTGTTCGTAGGTGATGCCCTCGGGCAAAAAGATGCCCAGTGAAGAAAGAGAGGGGTATTTGCGTGCTATTTTTTCGCGGTAGGAGATCTGTAAGGCCAAATGTTGGCGGAGGGTGGGAGATAGGGAAGACTTCCCAAAAAGGATCCGGTCGGGGGACTTATCTCGCCACTCGCCTTTTGCCAGATCCATTATTCTCTCGATTTCTTCTAGAGTAAGCATGGAGTAAAGGGAGAGAGTAGGGCTAGAAGTCTAGTAGTTTGTAGCGTTTCCGCACCTCGGGCATATCTATCTTTTCTTGGAAGTGCCACCATTCCCGAGTGTAGCATCGGAGCCCTACGCGATCCATTACCGAGCGCAAGAGTTGTCGGTTGCGCTGTGCTTCTTTGGTTATTTTGCCCTCTTTAACGAGACGAGCCTCTTGATCTGTGTGGGCTTCCTCCCCAAAGAAATCGAAGTCGGTACCCATATCCAATAATGTACCCTCGGCATCAGCGATGGAGAGATCCACTGCCACCCCATAATTGTGTCGCCCACCACGCGCTCCATTAGCTACGTAGACTTTGAGAGGCGTATCGCGCACAACGGCATACATCGTTCGCTGCACACTTATGGGGCGCGAAGCATCAAAAATTACGAAGTGATAGCCGGGGTGCTCCTTATTTAGCAGGCGTTGTGCCTCTGCTATACGTTGGGCGAATTTGGGCTGGAAATAGGCTCTGGAGAGACCTTTGTAGAGCTGTTGCTTCGTGAAGTTTTGCGTTGTGGCATATCGGAGGTCAAGTCGAATCTCGGGAGCCAAACTGCATACATCCACAAGTCCTGCAGCTTCCATTTTACGGTCAATAGTGCCCTTATCTTCTTGAGAAGATTGAGTGCGGACTTTTAACAGCGGGAGTGCGGTACTATGCGCGACACAAACCAGCGAGAGTAAGAGGGTGAGGAGCTTGTGTTTCATCGAAGCGTAAAAAGAAAAACCCACCTAGGCAACCCCCAAAGAGGCAGGCTAGGCAGGGTTTATTCTGTTCTATAGGGGATTATTTTATACCCAAACGTGCACGTACTTTAGCCGTGAGGTCGATGGCATCCTTACCAGCGTGGAGGAATGCACCATACTCTAGTACATAGGTGCAACCGGCTTCGTCGCCAGCCTTTTTAATGGCATCGAGTACTTTTTGTTGGATAGGAGCAAGAAGTGTTTCTTGTTGCTTCTGGAGGTCTTGCTGCATTACCTGCATAGATTGTTGAATGCGGTTTTGCATGTCTACAAGCTCCTGCTGACGGCTTTTGCGGATAGCTTCGGAGAGCGAATTTTGCTCCTTGGTAAAAGCCTCCACCTTGGTGGTATACTCTTGTTGCATCTTCTGCACTTCTTGCGTGTACTTGGCATCAAGCTCTTGGAGGCGCGTCTGAGCTGCTGTAGTCTCGGGCAGAGCTGCCATGATCTCTTGCGTGTTTACCATGGCGATCTTTTGCTGAGCCACGAGTGCTAGGGGGCAGAGAGCCACCACCAAGCTGATGATAATTTTCTTCATACTGAGAATATTGTTGAGTGATTAATAATTGATTTTATGCTGTTGGAAGGGTTGCTGTCTGATGTTATTTGCTGTACCCCATTTTTTTGAGTACCTGATCGCTGATGTCGATCCCGGGATTGGCATAGATAATACCGGAGGTGCCTCTATCAAGTACGAGTTGGAAGCTATTGGCTTTTGCGATCTCTTTGATGGCTTCCCATATCTCATCTTGGATCGGTTTCATCATCTCATTGCGTTTCTTGTACAGCTCTCCTTCGGGACCAAAATACTTCGTTTGCAACTCGGCTGCTGCCTGTTCCTTCTTTACGATCTCGTCTTCGCGAGTCTTCTTTTGAGCGGCAGAGAGGAATACAAGATCCTTCTGATATTTTTTGTAGAGGGTCTCGGCTTCGGTCTGTACCTTCTGTACTTCTTGTTGCCACTTCTTGGAGACAGACTCGAGTTGCTCGTTCATCATCTCGTAGTTAGGGATGTTTTTGAGGATGTACTCCATGTCTACAAGAGCATACTTTTGGGCAAAGGCAGTCAGCGTAGTGGCCGCTGCAAAGAGGAGAGAGATTACTAGTCGTTTCATGTCAATTAGGCTTATATTGTACTTATATTCTGTTGGAGCCCCAAAAGGGGCTTAGGTTTATTTGCTATACGTTATTAGAACTCTTTGTTAAGCACGAAGTGTACGTTGCTCCCCCCTCGATCGGTGCTGTTGTTGGGGCGATCGAAGCCGTATCCCCAGTCGATACCTAGGAGCCCCACCATTGGCAGAGTGATGCGAACGCCCAGCCCGGCAGATCTTTTCAGATTGAAGGGGTTGAGGTCTGAGATATTTGTCCAAGCATTCCCGGCTTCTATGAATGCAAGTGCCCAGATATTGGTCTGCCCCTGGAAGACGATAGGCATGCGAAGCTCGGTGGTGAGACGCATAAAGGCCGTGGCGTAGTCGTAGTTGCTACCTGCGATAGTCCCGTTTTTGTACCCACGTAGCCCGATGGTTTCGTTCATGTAGCCTCCCACATAACCACTCATGCCGTCTCCACCCATGTAGTAAGTACCAAAGGGTGAACGCTTATAGGGGTGATACGAACCTAAAATCCCGAGGTCGAGACGATTCATCAGCACGGGAGTATATTGTACCATTTGGGGGTTGGCAAGGGGGGTAAATACGCGCCCTGTAAAACGCCACTTGTGGTATTCTACAAATTTGTAGCGCTTGTTGGCCGAGAGTCTGGGGTCTGAATAATCGACATTATCGAAGAGGGAATAGGGCGGAGTGGCCGTAATACTCAAAGAGAACTCAGACCCACGGCGTGTGTAGATGGGGTTGTCGAGCGAGGAGCGAGAGATCCTAAGTTGTAGGTTTATGTCGTTGGCAGAGCCGTTGTGGAAGCCCTCAAATGTATCGTAAACCCAGTCGTTGAGATGGTAGTAATTGTAGTTGAGGGAGGCATAGAACATAAACCAATTGTCGGGCCAATTGAGACGCTTACCATACCCGATAGACCCTCCTAAGATGGAGAGAGATTGGTTGGGGTTGTACGCCTTCTCCATGAGAGCACTGCCGTCGTATCCGTAGCCGCCCCCATAGTTGCCGTAGCCTCCATATCCTCCGTAGCCGTATCCACCATACCCATAGTAGGGGTTGTAGCCTCCGGCTCGAGACGATATTTTATTGTTGTAGAAGCGAGTGTCTAGGGCTGTTTGGCGTGAATAGAAAATACTTGCAGAGAAGTAATTGGGTCGTTTGCCCCCAAACCAGGGATCGACAAAGGTGAGACCATATTGCTGGTAGTAGCGACCATTGGTGGAGACATTGAGCGAAAGTGTCTGACCGTCTCCCTGTGGGATAATTCCCTTGTACATGCTGGGATGGAACAGGTTGTACATAGAGAAGTTGGTAAAGCTAAGCCCTACACTCGCGATAAGACCGGCTTGGCTCCAACCTAGAGACATCTCAAACTTGTCACTTCGTTTGGGCTCCAAGTTATACTCAATATCCACTGTCCCATCTTGTGTATTGGGCACAGGTTTGGGGACGCTCTTCTCCGGGTCGAATTGGTTGAGTTGGTTGAGCGCCATGTACGAATTCATCAAGTCCTCTTTACTAAAGAGCTTGCCCGGCTTGGTATAAAGCTCTCGACGGATTACGTTTTCGTACACAAGGTCATTCCCCTTGATGAGTACTTTGCTAATGGTTGCTTGGGGACCTTCGGTGATTCGGAGGTCTAGATTAACAGAGTCTCCCCCTACAATCCCAGTCTCTATGGGGTCTATGTGGGCAAAGATGTAGCCGTTGTTGTAGTAGAGGTTGGCTACAGCATCTTCGTCTACGGAGAGTCTGTTCTCGAGTCGTTTTTGGTTGTATACTTCCCCCGATTTTATACCGAGCATGGCATTGAGGTACTCTGTAGGATACTTCGTATTTCCCACAAATCGGAGGCTTTTGATGTAGTATTTCTTCCCTTCGTCCAGCTTGATTCGGATTTTGATACGCTTGGGATTCTGGGGGTCTTTTACAATGGTGTCGGAGAGGATTTCGGCATCGCGATACCCTGCTTCGTGGTAGCGCGTCAGTAGGTTGTTGAGGTCTTCTTTGTAGTCCTTTTCGATGAATTTTTTCTGACTGAAGATCTCTAGAATGCTGGACCATGCGCGGCCTTTACCAAGGGAAAAGGTCTCGTTGGTCTTCTTCATGGAGGCACGTAGGGCGTTATTACTTAGCTCTTTATTGCCAACGAATTCGATCTGACTTACTTTGATTTTGCTCTTCTTGTCAATAACAACCGTAACGAGGGCATGATTTTGTTTCGAGAGGTCATTTTTCTGCTCTACCTCTACGGTCATGTCGCTATAGCCCTTCTCGTCGAAGTATTTCTTGACAAGTTGTTTGGTGCGATCGATGATATTAGGGGTGAGCTGCATCTCGGCACGTAACCCGGTACGCTCCTCTAGGTCTTTTCGTTCACTCTTGGTAACTCCGGTAAAGGTAACCTGGGAGATTTTGGGGCGTTGCTTGAGTTGGATCTCAATCCAAATCTGATTGCCTTCGATTTTCTTTGCTATGATGCGAGCATTATCGAAGTATCCGTTGCGCATAAAGCGGCGTACAGCATCGCTAAAGGCAATGCCGGGCACCTCTACGAGATCACCAACATTAAGTCCGGAGAGGCTGATGAGAACGGCGTTGTCGTAGCCCTCTTCCCCTGTTATCGCTATGTCGGCAATTCGATAGTTCGTGGGGCGTGCATAGTTGATTTCTACCTTATCACTTTTGGGAGGCTCGGGAGTATCTGTTTGAGCCCGGAGCTGAGAAGATAGAAGAGATAGCCCCGATAGGAGCAGAATCTGAGCTAGGATTTTACGCATCATAGAGTATCTTGAGGGGCTGCATTTGCTGCCGATGTTACTTTGTTTTCGTTGGGATGAATGGGGGACTGCCCCTCCACAAGTCCGAATCGTCTGTGGCGTTGAGAAAATTCGTAAAGCGCCTTTTGGAGGTCTTCTTCGTCAAAGTCCGGCCAGAGGGTCGGGCAGAAGTAGAGCTCGGAATAGGCTATTTGGTAGAGGAGGAAATTGCTGATACGAAACTCGCCTCCCGTGCGAATGAGGAGGTCGGGATCGGGTATGCCGTAAGTGGAGAGATAGGGAGCCAGCGGTTCGTCTTCCGATAGATCTTCCGGGGAGATTTTGCCCGAAGCTACGTCTTGTGCCAAGCGGCGGACAGCATGGTTTAGCTCCCATCTTGAGGAGTAACTAAGGCACACAACAAGGGTAATAGTGCTATTGTGCGCTGTTTGCTCCATGGTGCGCTCTACGGCTTGGCGTGTGCTCTCGGGCAGGCGATGGAGGTCGCCAATAGCAAGGATGCGTACGCCCTCTGAGGCAAACTCAGGGGCATAGTGCTCCATACTCTGTGCCATAAGAGCCATAAGTGCATCCACTTCTGCCGTTGGGCGTGCCCAATTCTCCGAGCTGAAGGCGTAGACCGTTAGTGTCTTGATGCCTGCTTTGGCGGCGGCTGCCACGGTGCGTCGGAGAGCTGCTACCCCCTCCACATGACCGTAGGAGCGGTCTTTGCCTTGAGCTGTAGCCCAACGCCCGTTGCCGTCCATGATGATGGCGACATGCTTGGGTACTGCCTCGCAAGGCATGTTGGATCCGTTATTATCGTGCAATTTGCTCATTTATGTTGCAAGAAGAGCCTCGGGAAGAAAATTCGTACGTGAACCCCAGGGTTATTAGCAGCATTCCATCCCCTCCTTTATACCAAGACGATTGAAGGCGGTATGGGTTGCTAAGAAAAGAGGATTCATTACTGAGTGCATCCAGTCTGTCGGTAAAAAACTGTCGCCCTCCGAGGGAGGCAATGAGATTGAGGCGGTTCGCTATTTTATATTTGATGCCGAGAGCTCCCTCTATCCCCGGCATAAATGTGTGAGCGTCTTTGCCAAAAGCGGCGCCTACGGATAGCCCAAGGGCAAGGTAGGGACTCCACCTACGTGTGTGGAGAAATGGGTATTTATCGCTATAAGCAAAGAAGTTATATTCCCCTCTAAAGGAGAGTAATAGGGCGTGAGCCGCAAAGTTGACTTTGGTTGTTTGTTGGGGATAGACTTGGTTCCGTATTTGGCTATTACCATGAATGTAGTTGTAGGAAAGATCTCCCGAGAAGGCAATGCGGAAATTGTGATTATAGCGCATTTGTGCCCCCACTCCTCCACCTACGGATGCAAAAGGAATTACCCGATTGGCGTCGCCTAGGTAGCTATTAACCGAGGCAATCCCACCCCATTCTAAGCGATACTCTTGCGCATTAAGGGCAGAATGTATCCCGCCCAAGATGAGCAACAAGAGCCACCAAGGATACTGAGAGAGCCTATTTCCCTCCGATCTGTTCGTGCAAAACTTCCGCATTGAGAGGGGGCTGTTTTTAGTTTAAGATGGAAGACCTCCCTTCCCAAATGGTTCGGTCGAGAGAACCATCGGTCTTCTTTCCGCCAAAGAGGAAGAAAATTAATTCATCTCGTGCGAACCCAAAGAGTTTTCCATATCCTCCAAAGGGGAGTGTTTCGTGAGGTAGCATGAGGGCGGAATTACGCGCCGTCCATGTGACCCCTTGGTCTTTGGAGCTGTAAATTGTAGCCCCTCGCTGAGGAGAGTGGCTAGCCGGATAGACGCAGTAAAGTACTCCCTTGTTGCTCGATGTTGAGATGAGAAGTGGAGCCTCTGCCCCCTCAAAAGGAGGGAGTAGATCCTTGTCGCTTTGAGGCGTGGGCGTGAGCCAATCGAGACCGGTTGTCGTAGTCCAAGTAAGGCGAGATGGCTTGCCACTAGCTGTTTTTGCACCTACCAAGACGAGGAGGGGATGGTGTGCAACCTCAAAGAGGGCTGTGCTGTATCCGCTCATGGGGAAGTCTTCCGGCACTTCCTCGCCCCGCTTGTATACCCCATTGCCGGGGAGGCATGCGAAGTAGTTTTTGCCCGAAGGGTCTTGCTCTATCATGCAAATAGAAGGTTGGCTTCGTCCACGTTCTGTGAAGGCGCCAAGCAGTATGCTACCATTATTGTAGCGATTTTCTTCGAGCCATTGCTTTCCTCCGTCCAGGCTCACAATGCAAGTTTGGGTAGGAGCTGTTCCTAGAATGGCATAGAGGATGCCCTCTGAGGTGGCGATGGCACTTGTGACGGGTTTCCCCGATAGCCCTGTTGTCACTTCTTCCCACACGATGGTATTGGCAGGAGCGTGATAGAGCTGAGTCTGTGCTCCCTGAGAAGCAAAGATGTAGAGATCCTTGTCTGACCGGCAGAAGATGGTTTTCTTACCGCTTAAGTCAGGGAGTTGACCTGCGATAACAGGCATCCAATAATACGAATCAGGGTTGTGTAATTGGCTTTGGATCTGTACTTTATAGCTTTTCTTTAGCGCTTTTTCTTTGTTCGTAACCTCTACAGTAATTTCCTTATTCCAGCGGTCGCGAAGGTAGATAGAGTCCGTAGCACTACGCTCCAGTTCTTTCCCATCGATAAGCAACTTAAAGGTAGCCGGGGTTTGTATCCCAACCTTGATTTTTACCGAATCAATCTGAGTGCCATAGGGAAGAGGCTGAGCATTGTAGATTTTTCCCTTCGCATGATCGATAGAAAAGAACACTTTCTCCAAGGTAGAATTGGACTTTGATGTGAGTACAAAACTCGACACTTGTACCGTGGTTAGCTCGGGGTTTTGGATTTCCTTGTTGCTGATACAGCTTGAGGCAAAGAGGAATATGAGCAGCCCAAGTGCGGAGCTAAGGGTGTGTTGTATACTGCGATGTTTCATTGTGCACACTATATATTACGACACAAAGATAGCCTTTCTCCGTGAATACGACACTTCTACGGCTAAGAGAAAATGCAACAGAAATGCCCTTTTGCCGTGAGCACTTACCTCTCTAGGGGTACCTGATTTGCACCGATCTTTTGCGCATTGCAGAATCAACCCTTGCCTTGGGCAATATTGGTTGCAGACCTAGCGCAATTTTTCTCCCTCCCAGACGGGCAAAAAAAATAGCCCTGTATCCAAAAAAGTACAGGGCTAAATTGAAAAATTTTCTGGGTAATTTCTCTCCCACATTCCAGCCTAGAATGGAGAAAATTCTAGCGAGAAACGAAATGAAAATCAGCCTCGTTTCTTTTTCCCTCTCCGCCGAGGGCTTTTTCTAGCCGGCTACGCTATGCCGGAGAGTTGCAGGATGGCGTTGTATAATTCGCGGTCGTTGCGCAACCGAGGTATCTTGTTTTGTCCGCCTAACTTACCTTTTTCTTTGAGGTAGCGTTCGAATGATCCTTTGGGTACAGCCCGAATCTCCAAGGGTTGGAGGGTCATTCCCGGACTGCTCTTGGCTTCGTAGTCGGAGTTGATTTTGCGCAGCTCTTCGTGCAGACGTTGGGCAAATAGAGCGAGATCTTGAGGGGCTTGGTCGAACTCAATAAGCCAGTCGTGCCGACCTTTGCCCGTAGAGGCATCGAAGTAGGGAGCTGCGGTGTATTCGGTAATGGTAGCCTGCTGTTCGCTACTTACCCGAGCGAGGGCTTCGTCTGCATTGCATACCATAAGCTCCTCTCCAAAGGCATTGATATAACTGGTGGTGCGCCCTGCGATGATGAATTTATAGGGATTGCGTTGGGTAAATCGGATGGTATCCCCTATGATATATCGATACAATCCTCCAAGGGTGCTGATAACAAGGGCATAGGTTTTGCCTACTTCCACCTCTACGAGGGGGATTGCTTTGGGGGTGGGGGAGTCCAGTTCTGTCAGCGGAATGAACTCGTAGTAAATACCATAGTCGAGCATCAGGAGCATGGCAGGGTCGTTGGGGTCGTCTTGGATCCCAAAGAAACCTTCGGAGGCATTGTAGGTTTCTCTGTACTGCATGCGCGGCGAGGGAATGAGGCGTTTGTACTCCTCTCGGTAGGGGGTGAAACTGATCCCTCCGTGGAAGAACACCTCCAATTCGCTCCATACTTCGCTTAGATTATTCGCCTTGGTATCCTCAAGTAGTCGTTTGATGAGGGTAAGCATCCAAGAGGGGACGCCCGAGAGGCTCCCCACGTTAGCGTCCCTTGTCTCGGCTATGATGGCAGGGATTTTCTCCATCCAGTCCTCGAGGAGGAGGGTTTCTTTGGAGGGAACTCGTACGGCACTACCCAAACGGGGCATTTGTTCGATGAGAATCGAACTCAAGTCTCCTCTAGAGATATTGGGCGTGAGGGGAGTCGGTTTTTGACTTCCGCCGAGTACAAGACCCTTTGTCTTGAAAAAACGGCTGTCGGGCCGCGTGGCTAGGTAGAGCCATAGGGCATCCGATCCTCCTTTGAAGTGGCACATCTGTAGATGTAACGGGTTCACAGGGATGTATTTACTGCGCCCTCCCGAGGTGCCACTAGAGACAGCAAAGCGATTGCATCCCCCACGAACGAGTACGTTGCTCTCGCCTTGGATCATGCGATCTGTGTATCCTCGTAGGTCTTCGTACTGCACAAGAGGGACGATGGAGGCGTACTGCTCGGGAGTGGAGACCGCTGCAGCGCGTGTCTCCCATCCGTACTCCGTGGCGCGAAGACAGCGCATAACGCGTTGCCATTGGCGGTATTGTAGTTCCTCGGCTCGCTGTGGATAGTAATGATGGATGGTGGCAAGACGGGGGCGCATGGCCGTGTAGATGGTACGAGTTAGAGCATCCATAGAGAATATTTTGCTGCAATACTGATTTAGTGACACTGAGTTACCCCTACGAGCTTGTGGTACCTAGCCCCTAAGGGGTGGTAGTATACAAATAGCGTGTATTGGTTGTGGGTGGGGTAGTGATTGCCCTCAATGGCTTGGGCTGTGTAGGGGTGGCTCTCCTCGCCTTTTGCTGCGAGGTAGAGGTAGGATAGGTAGCCCCCTTTAAGGAGTAGCTCTGCGGTATAGGCTCCCTCTTGGCTAGAGTAGTGTAGGAGACGCTCTTTGTAGGGGAGATAGTCGAATGCTTCGCCTTCGAGGATGGGTTGCAGCCCATCGGCTAGAGGCTCGCTTTCGAGTCGGAAGCAGACTCTGTAGTAATCGGTAGCAGTGGCAATATCGCCATCGAGATTGCGAGAGCGGATTACGTACTGCCCCATAGCTCCTTGGTCGGTACTATGGAAGTCGCTTTGGGAACGGTTGTAGTTGGTGTAGAGTATGAGCCTATTCGCCTCCTTCTCCACTGCGGAGCGTTCTACCCCCAGGGAGGGGATATACGGACTAAGGTATTCCATGGCGTGGTATTCGTTCCCAGCCTCAAAGGGGAGAAGTTCGCGCCGGTATTGGAGTCGATCCAGCCCCCTAAAAGAGGGACGGCGAACCCACTGTACATTGTCGCGTCGGCTATTCTGTGCCACGACTAGCGTGAAGTCGAGGTCGGAGCTACTCCCTCCCAAATGCTCTATAACCACATTTACCTCTAAATGTTGCTTATGAGGGTCTATCCCCCAAGTCTTATCTACACTCCCTACGGGGGTGACAAGGGGCTCTACTATAGCGAATGCCCCCTGCACGAGAGGCCGCTCCGGCTCCATGGCGTCATAGATAGTCAGGAGGTAGTTACCCGATAGGATGGGATGAGGCGAGCTCGCTTGGGATAGCGTGAGTGAGTAGTGCCGGTAAGAGACTTTGGTAAGAGAGGAGGGGGTGGAGGGGGGGAGTTCGCCTTCGGAGTAGCCCGATTGGAATTCGGTTTTGGCAAGATCCGAAGGGTTCCACTCAGTATCGCAATGTTGTAGTTGGTAGCGAAGGGCGTGCGGTTCATCGTCGAGGAGGTCGAAAGAGATGAGTAGCCCTTCCTTTCCTCCTAGGGTGTAATAGGGAAAGGGTATCCATTCCTTGCGCTCGGGGATAGGTTTGATTTGTAAAGCGTTTACTCGCCCATCGAGCATGGTAGAGGGGAAGAAGCTCTGAGCACGAGCCCCTCCTGCCACTAGACTTGTCAGCAACAAGTATAGAACGATACGCACAACTCTATTCATACGCCGGCAAAGGTACATAACTCTTGCTACTAGGGGAGCCTTTGGGCAGGGAAGCCAAAAGTGGTGCGCCAAGAGCGAGGGAGGTAGCGATGGAGTAGGCGTGCGAAAAGAAGCGGCAGGAGCAGGTTGGAGACAAAAGAGGCGATCATGGCGAGGTTAATACCCCATGCACTGCCCGAGACTAACGGGAAAATCCAAAGTCTAAAGGCGAGCACGTTGAAGAGCATCAGTAGGATGATGGGGTAGCAAAAGCGTGCAAGATCTCGCCATAGAGGGCGTTCGATCCATTTGCCCACCTTAGAACTGGCTCCGTAGATAATGATGAGGAGAAAGGTAAAGTAGGGAAGCGTAAACAGCAGGAGCCATGGTTGCTTGTAGGGCGTTAGGATGCGCGCCATCAGCACCGCATGGAAAAGCAACAAGGCCATGATCGTAACACGACCCGGCACGCCCCTACGGTAGATCTTTTGCACCAAGGCTCCGAGAATGAAAAAGTGGGCGTTCTTTACGGTCCAGGCTAGGGCAAGAGGATCTTGATGCGCCTCAACCTCGAAGAGCGTGCCTAGTGCGTAGAGCCCGAGTCCTACCCCATAAGCGATTACGGCTTGCCTAAGGCTGAGTTGCTTCGGGAGTAAAAGGGTGATGCCGTGCAACCAAAAGAGGACAGGCAAAATCCACAGATAACCGATGCTTTGGGTGCGGGGAAAGAGCACCCATTGGGTATAGCTCGTAAAAGGGCAGCTCCCGGCTAGATAATTGGGCAGGCCAACAGCCACAAAGTAAAGGATGGTGGTAAAGAGCCAATAGGGGTAGAGCAGGCGATCGGCTTTGCCTAAGAGCAGGGAGACTCGCTTGCAGAGGGGAGATGGCGTTTCGCCTCGAACGCTCCAGAGATAGCCCGAGAGGGAGAGCAGTAGAGGTAGACCTGCAAAAAGTTTGTTTACATAAAAGGTGTACCAAGCAGGCACGGAAACGCTCCCGAGGAGGGCGTCTCCACCGCTGGGTGCCGCTAGTGCGAGCGCAAACTCAAGTATGGCAATAAACGAAACAAACGAAATGTCTCGTCGTTGGAGGTGCTCTGTATTGCCCACCTTAGTAAGAAAAGGGGTTGGTTGGGGTTGAGACTAGTATTGTTCCTCGCTATTGGGGAAGTCTCTTGTCTTCACATCCGTAATGTATTGCCCCACCGAGGCGCGCACAGCTTGCCCCATCTCGGCGTAGAGGCGCAGGAAGCGAGGACGGAATCCCTCGTTTAGCCCTAACATGTCGTGCAGCACGAGCACTTGCCCGTCTACGTTGCCCCCGGCACCAATCCCAATGATGGGGATGGAGAGTTCGCCCGCCACACGCTCTGCAAGGGTAGCAGGGATTTTTTCCAAAACGATGGCAAAGCAGCCGAGCTCTTCAAGCAAGTGGGCATCGGCTATCAGCTTCTTGGCTTCTGCTTCTTCCCGAGCTCGTACATTGTAGGAGCCGAATTTGTTGATAGACTGAGGGGTGAGACCGAGGTGCCCCATTACGGGGATTCCTGCCGAGAGTATGCGTTGTATGGATTCGCTAATCTCGCTACCCCCTTCTACTTTGATAGCATCCGCATGGGTGATCTTCATCACTTTGATAGCAGAGTCTAGCGCCTGCATCGGGTTCCCCTGGTACGATCCGAAGGGGAGATCCACTACGACCAATGCCCGCTTTACCGCCTTCATTACAGACTTCCCATGGTAGATCATCTGATCAAGAGTAATGGGCAGGGTGGTGGTATTGCCTGCCATAATGTTGGAGGCAGAGTCCCCTACCAGTATTACATCCATGCCGGCACTATCTACAAGGGTAGCCATAGTGTAGTCGTAGGCCGTGAGCATGGCAATTTTTTCTCCACGCTCTTTCATCTCCCGTAGTCGGTGCGTTGTTACTTTACGAGAGTCTTCGGGTTGATAAGTAGACATTGATTTTCTCTATTGGATTGATACCATTTATTCCTCTCTTCGTAGGAGAAAGAGGGATACTCTTGATGTTGTCTTTGGGAGGGGGTTACTCTTGTTGAGCCTTTGTGGATGCGAAGAGAATGGGTGACGAAACAAGCCCAAAGGAAGAAGGTATGAGATAGTATTTTCCTATCTATACCCTACTCCTTAGGTGGTGTTGTGTTAGTTCTTAGATATACGTTGGGTTATTCCCACTCAATGGTGCTGGGTGGCTTAGAGGAGATATCGTACACAACACGATTAACCCCTTTCACCTTGTTGATGATCTCGTTGGAGACTTTTGCCAAAAACTCGTAGGGGAGTCGGCTCCAGTCCGCGCTCATGGCATCTACACTCGTTACGGCGCGTAGGGCAACGGTGTACTCGTAGGTGCGCTCGTCTCCCATCACCCCTACACTCTTCACAGGTAGTAGGATGGCACCAGCTTGCCACACCTCGTTGTAGAGCCCTTGGCGGCGCATTTCGTTCATGTAGATAGCATCCGCTTCTTGTAGGATACGTACTTTCTCGGGAGTGATTTCCCCTAGGATACGGATCCCCAGCCCCGGACCGGGGAAAGGATGACGCTCCAAAAGGTGGTCTTGCATGCCGAGGGCACGACCCACGCGACGCACTTCGTCTTTGAACAGGGCGCGGATAGGCTCTACGAGTTTGAGCTTCATACGTTCGGGGAGCCCTCCCACGTTGTGGTGGCTCTTAATGACCATCCCCGTAATGTTGATAGACTCGATAACGTCGGGATAGATAGTCCCCTGTCCGAGCCATTTCACATCCTTTATTTTGGCAGCTTCGGCTTCAAATACATCGATGAAGCCCTTGCCGATGATTTTTCTCTTCTGCTCGGGATCGGTTACTCCGGCTAGGGCGTTGTAGAATTGCTCGTGAGCATCTACCCCTATTACGTTGAGACCGAGGCAGCGATAGTCCTGCATTACTTGGGTTGCCTCGTCTTTCCGCAGCAAACCATGATCCACAAATATACAAGTGAGGTTGCGCCCGATTGCTTTGTTTAGGAGCACCGCCACTACCGAACTATCTACGCCTCCACTAAGGGCGAGGAGTACTTTGTCGTTTTGGAGTTGCTCACGCAGCTCTGCTACAGTGCGCTCGATAAAGGCGTCTGGCGACCAGTTGCCCCCAATCCCCACGATGTCAATAAAGTTGGCAAGTAGCTTGGTACCCTCTTCGCTGTGGAAGGCTTCGGGGTGGAATTGTACGCCCCAAGTCTCTTCCCCTTCGATGCGGAAGGCGGCATTCTCCACCTCAGGTGTGCGCGCTATGGCACGGAAGCCCTCGGGGAGTCGGGTGATGGTATCCCCATGGCTCATCCACACAGTATTGCCTTTGGTTAGCCCTTTGAGAAGAGGATCTTCGGGAGCTGTAATCTCTAGCGCAGCGGGTCCATACTCTCGAGTTGTGCCCGGCTCTACCATCCCTCCGGCTTGATAAACGAGACTCTGCGCTCCGTAGCAGATGCCAAGGAGAGGGCAGCGCCCACGCAGTGTAGAAAGGGTGGTCTTAAAGGCTTTTGGGTCATATACTGAGTAGGGACTACCCGATAGTATAATGCCGCGCACTCCCTCTAGCCCCTCAGGTAGCTTGTTGTAGGGAACAATTTCGCAGTAGGTGTTGAGGTCGCGGATGCGTCTCCCGATCAATTGAGTCGTCTGGGATCCAAAGTCGAGGATGAGGATTTTCTCTTGCATACTTTAGTCTCTAATAACTTTGGTGCAAAGGTAGCGTAAACTATCGGTCAATCGCTGATAATTCGCTACTTTTGCCCTAAGTATTGCAAGGAGGAGGTCTCTTTCCTCTCTTTTGCTGACTAATATGCCTCTGTAGTTCAACGGATAGAATAGAAGTTTCCTAAACTTTAGATAGGGGTTCGATTCCCCTCGGAGGTACTCTTAATCCTAGTTCAATTGCTTCTTTTTCTGGCTTCACTCATCTTCAGAAAAGAGCCCTCCTAATTTTATGGAAGAAGCTAAGCGCGTAACGGAGCCGCACGAGAAAGTATCCTACAAAGGGCAGCAATGGTTTTTGCTCCTTCTACTTCCCCTTCTCGTTTGGGGGATTGTTTTTGCATGCTATCCCCTGGTTGCTGAGCAGATTCGCCCTCAGATTATCTTCAATCTGGTTGAGGGGCTGAAACCTTTAGGGCTCCCTCTCTATGCTGCACTGGCTGTGGCTTTTCTCATTACCGTCCTCTATCCGCGTACATCACAAGGGAAATCTTTTTTCTCTTGCCTCAGGCATGAGAAGGGAAGCGAACTGCTACGCCAAGGGGCGATTGCCTGCTGGGTACTAGGGTATGGCAATCTTTTGTTTGGTGTTATCCCCAGCGTTATAGGTACGATAGCTCCATTTCTTGTGGGGATGGTGCTCCATATCGCTCGTGCTGTACGCCTGGGCGAACGCCCCTCGTGGCAACCTCGTGGCTACATCCTCGCCATTGGGATTTTCTTATTGTACGACCTTTGCACCCTCCTTTGGTCTCCCAATCGTGCTGTTTCTCTAGAGTGGTGGATACGCGAAGCCAGCCTATTGCCCTCGATTTTCCTCCTGCTGATGTATCCTCCGCATCCTCGTGATATATGCGTCTTTATGCACTATGCCCTACGCATTAGTTACCTCTATCTCCTCAGTATTGTGGCGATTTATGTAGTGGTATGTTGGGCTACTGATACCTCTCTGGGGGCAGCCTTTGGGCTTGAAAAGATGTATTTTGTATTTAACGAGACGCCGGTAGGGACGCTCTTTTTGGGTTCTCTTTTTGGATTCCAACACTACACCTACCTTGGCTTTATCATGCTAGCCCCTATCCTCTACTGGCTGTTGGATCGGGAGCGACAGCCCGAGGTCAGAAATCTTTTAGTGGGATCTCTTGTGGGGTTCCTCCTCTTCGTTTTTATTTTCCAGAGTAGGATCTTGATGTTAGTCATGGGAGGAGCTTTTTCCCTTGGGCTTCTCTACTTTTTTACGACCCTCATTTTCCCACAAAAAGGTGCTCAGAAGAAGCGGATTTTGCTCCTGCTTCCCATTATCGTAGTAGTTGCTCTTCTCCTCTTTTTGTGCTATCCATCAGCCTTGAAATACCTCATAGATGAGCACCGTCTTAACCTCTTCGAGACGGCCATCATGTATCTAAAAGAGAACCCCATTTGGGGCTATGGACTAGGCTCTGCAGAGGCTCTTATCTCTCCTTTCTATCAGGGCGAGTATGCCACACACTTCCACAATCAATATCTTTTGTGCTACGTAGAGGGGGGGATTATGAGCCTATTGCTTTGGGTCATGATATTCATTTCCTATCTAAGATATGCCCTGCGGAGCCGCAACTATGCCGCCCTTATCTATGTGGTGATTATGCTGGTTGTCATGCTTATTGAGGTGATTACCTGCTTAAGTCAGTACCTTATTGCTATGAGCCTTATGGCTGCATTCTTAATTTCTACACCCCCCTATCTTCGGAAAAAATGACCATTGCAAACGAGATTTTTGAGCAACTCCGCGCTCAGGGCGGAGAGGAGAAAGCACGGCATCTGAGCCGATTTTTCAAATGTAAGGCGGGGGAGTATGGCGAAGGCGATCGCTTCTTGGGGGTAACGGTACCCGAGGTGCGCTCCGTAAGTAAGGCCTACAAAGAGAAAGTGAATTGGCAGGATCTCGAAGAGCTACTCGCCAGTCCTTGGCATGATTGTCGCCTTGCGGCTCTTCTTGCTTTGATGGAGAAATACAAACAGGAGCCTGAGGCGGTGTATAACTTTTACCTTGAGCATACTTCGGGAATTAACAATTGGGACTTGGTAGACCTAAGTGCTCATAAAATAGTGGGTGCCTATCTGCTCCGACGCGATCGCTCGCCTCTCTATCACCTTGCCGGTAGCTCTAATATGTGGGAGCAGCGCATCGCCGTTGTCTCCACTTGGGCATTTATCCGTGAGGGGGACTGCAATGATACCCTTTGTCTTGCTGAAAAATTATTGCACCATCCCCACGATCTTATGCACAAAGCTGTGGGCTGGATGCTGCGTGAGGTGGGGAAGAAAAGGCTTGATCTTCTTCGAGATTTCCTCAATCGCTACGCCCATGTTATGCCTCGTACCACGTTGCGCTATTCGATAGAGAAGCTCCCTACAGAAGAGCGGCTTCGTTATCTAGGGAAAAAGACGAAATCTATTTCTTAATTCGAGAAGAGGGAGGGGAACTACGCCTGCTCCCCAAGAATGGTGCGGATGAGTGTGATAATCTCGCCAACAGAGCCGATGCCCGAAAAACGTACCATGCGAAGCCCTTTCTTGCTTTCTTCTAATCTACACTGGCGATGGTGGAACGAAGCATAGGCAATAAGCTGCCCAAAAAGAGGCCCCTGATAGTAAGGTGAATCCGGATCCTCGGGTAAGAAAAAGTAAAGAACCCCCGACCGTAGTACAATGCGTTGCACGCCGAGTGATCGACCCCAGCGGCGCAAAATGGGTACCAAGATAAGCTGCTCCACTTGCGAGGGTAGTCGGCCGAAGCGGTCTTCGAGCCGCTCATGGAATTCCTTTACCTCCTCTTCTGTTGTGAGATTGTCTAGCTCTCGGTAGAGACTGATGCGCTCGGAGTCTTGGGGAACGTAGTCGGGCGGTAGCGATAGATAGAGATCGCTCTCGAAGGGGCAGTCCTCCTCGGCGGCAAGTTCTGCGCTCTCGTCTTGGAAAAGCTCCTCAAACTCCTCACGTTTCACCTCTCGCACCGCCTCGTCGAATACCTTATGATAAGCATCGAATCCTAGGTCGGCAATAAAACCGCTCTGCTCGCTACCGAATACATTACCAGCCCCTCTAATATCGAGATCTTGCATGGCAATGCGGATGCCGCTGCCGAGGTCTGAATAGCTCTCAATGGCTCGTAAGCGACGCTGCGATGCCTCCGGCAGGAGATCCATGGGAGGGGTAATAAGGTAGCAAAATGCCTTTCGAGAGGAGCGACCCACACGCCCTCGCAGCTGGTGCAAATCGCTCAATCCAAAATGGTGCGCACTGTCTATTATAATGGTGTTGGCGTTAGAAACATCAATCCCATTCTCTACAATGGTGGTAGAGACGAGCACATCAAACTCATGTTGCGAGAAGGAGACAAAGAGTTGCTCCAGCTCAGTTTGGTTCATGCGTCCATGCCCTACGGCAATTCGGCAATCGGGGATGCGCTGCTGTATCATGCGTGCAATTCCCTCTATATCGTCAATGCGATTATGAACAAAAAATACCTGTCCATTGCGGCTTAGCTCGAAGTTAATGGCCTCGGCAATGGCCTCAGGGTCGAAGCGAATTACCTCTGTAGCTACGGGGTAACGATTGCGAGGTGGAGTGAGGATGTTGCTTAAGTCGCGCGTGCCCATAAGGGAGAATTGCAGGGTACGTGGGATGGGGGTTGCGCTCATGGTAAGGGTATCTACATTGACTTGCAGCGAGCGCAATTTCTCTTTTACGGCTACCCCAAATTTTTGTTCTTCGTCAATTACAAGTAGTCCGAGGTCTTTGAACTGCACATTCTTCCCCACAAGCCTATGGGTCCCAACCACAATATCTATTTTCCCCTCCTTGAGGTCTTCTAGCAATTGCTTCGACTCCTTTGCCGACTGAGCGCGTGAGAAGTAAGCGACACGCACGGGCAAATCTTTGAGTCGCTCCGAAAAGGTGCGATAATGCTGGTAGGCAAGAATGGTGGTGGGTACCAGTACTGCCACCTGTTTGCTATCGGCCACCGCTTTGAATGCCGCACGTATGGCGATCTCTGTTTTGCCGAAGCCCACATCGCCACATATGAGCCGATCCATGGGGCGCGGTTGCTCCATATCCCGCTTTACGGCCTCCATTGCCTTGAGTTGGTCGGGCGTCTCTTCGTAGATAAACGAGGCCTCTAATTCATGTTGTAAGTAGCTATCGGGGCTAAAGGCGAAGCCCTCGGACTCCCGGCGTGCTGCATAGAGACGAATCAAGTCGCGCGCAATATCCTTTACTCGCTTCTTGGTGCGCTCCTTGAGTCTGTTCCACGCTCCTCCGCCTAATTCGCTTAGTTTGGGAGGTTCGTCATCCCTATTTCGGTACTTCGAGAGCTTCCTGAGGTTATGTACACTCACGAGGATGTAGGCGCCATCTCGGTAGTCAATTTTCACCACTTCTTGCTGCTTCTCCCCGTCGCGTTGGGTGAAAAGCCCTGCAAAACGCCCGATCCCGTGGTCGTAATGCACGATAAAATCGCCGGGGGTGAAGCTCTTGAGTTCTTTGAGGGAAAGCGAAACTCCGCCTGTGCGGATGCGGTCGCTCTGTAGACGATACTTGTGATAACGTTCAAATATCTGGTGATCGGTCAGGAAGACCATGGCGCTATCGGCGTCTTCGAATCCCTCGTGTAGGGTCAAGGGGAGTGGCTCGGGCATCAGAGAGGCTTCGCCCAAATCGCTTAGTATCTCCCTCAAACGCTCTGCTTGTGGTATACTCTCGGTGAGGAACCATACCCTATACCCCTTCTCTTTATAATGCTTTAAGCCCTCAATAAGGAGATCAAAATTCTTATGGAATAGGGGCTGGGGAAGGGTGGCAAACTCTACTGTTTTGGTAGCTTCCATGCCCGAGGGGAGCATCCCCAAAATCAGGCGATGGCAGTGGATCTCTTGGGGTAGTGTCTCGAGGGCGATTAGCTTGGCTCTCATCTCTTCGGTAGAGGAAAATCCTTCTCCCTCTACAAGTACGGCCTCCTCTTGGTATAGCTGAGTTATTCGCCCTAATGCCGCCTCATAATCGGTAAAGAGTAGCGTATAGTCTTGGGAGAGAAACGAGAAGAGCGATTGTCCGCCCCCTGCCATATTGGCAAGATTAGAGGAGAGGGTGACCTCTTCTAGCTTTTCGTGCGAGAGTTGGGTGTCTATATCAAACGAACGGATACTCTCTATCTCGGTGTCGAAGAAGTCTAGTCGGATGGGTCGCTCTGCGTTGTACGCAAATATATCTACGATGCTACCACGGAAGGCCACCTCCCCAGGTTGGTACACATAGTCCGTAATGGTAAACCCTTCGTCCACGAACCAAGCTCGGAGCTGCTGCCTGTCCACCTCCTGTCCCACACGTAGGGAGCGGACATGCGTCTCCACTTCGTTGGCATTGGGGATCCCCTCCGCCAGCGCAAAGGGGGGGGATACAATAATCGGACAATCGCCCAAAGAGAGGCGCGCGATTAGCTCCGAACGAAGCACCTCGCTCCCTGCATCGGTATGCCCATATCGGATATGACGGCGGTAACTAGAGGGGAAGAAGAGAACGGATTCGCGTCCTAAAATCTGAATCAAGTCGCTGTAGAGATAGCCTGCACTCTCCTCGTCGTTGGCTACAATCAGCAAGGGTTGTTTTGTCTCCTGTATGTGAAGCCCTGCCACAATCACCGCAAGAGCCGAACCCGTTACCCCCTTATAGCGCACTGCCTCCCCGGACTGAATGGAAGATAGAGTCTGAGCTAGAGAGCCAATAGAGGGGTGCTCACGGAGAGAGGTGAAAAGATGCTCCGTAGGGTCGGATGTAGGGGGCAAAGGTTGTTTCATAAGGGGATAAAGAAAAACTAGCTAGGCTCTAAAGGCCTGCGGTAGGGGTCGCTATATAGCAAGGAGAGGGGCGTGAGCCCCCGAGAAGAGAGCTACAACTTTCTCGAATGGGACAAAAAAAGGGTGCCCAAAAGGCGAGGCTTCTCAAGATTTCTCACCTCCCTCTGTGGGCACCCCGTAGGTCGGATTACTTACGAGCGATTACTTCAATTTCGATAAGTCCGTTCTTGGGAAGCGTCTTTACGGCAACTGCAGAGCGAGCCGGGAAAGCGCCTGAGAAGTGTTTTTCGTACACGGCATTCATAGCGGCAAAGTCCGCCATATCGGCCAAAAAGCAAGTTGTTTTGATAACGTGATCGAAGGTGTATCCGGCTTCGTCGAGGATAGCTTTGAGGTTGCGGAATACCTGTTCCGTTTGCTCCGTTACGCCTCCTTCTACAAAAGCACCGGTCTTGGGGTCAAGACCCAATTGACCACTTGTTATAAGCATGTTGTCGAATTCTACAGCTTGGCTGTAGGGACCAATGGCTGCAGGAGCATTGGTTGTACTAATTACTTTCTTCATATCTCTTCTCTATAATTAGGTGATATTTATTTCGTTTGCTTCTGGCGGAGAGACTCAAAAAGGAGTATCCCTGCGGCTACGGATACGTTGAGGGAGCCAATCTCTCCCACTTGGGGGATGGCTACCGATAGCGTGGCAAGTCGAGCCACTTGTGGTGAAACCCCTTCGTGCTCACTCCCCATTACGAGAGCCAGAGGCCCCGTAAGGTCGGCCGTGTAGTAGGTGTTTTCCGCCTTTTCGTTGGCAACAACAATCTGGAGTCCGCACTCGGTGAGGTAGCCTACAGCTCCGCTTATTGAGGGTACTCTGCACACGGGAATACGCATCAAAGCTCCGGCGGAAGCATTCACGGCATCTGCGGAGACGGAGACGCTCCCTCGCTCGGCAATCACTAGGGCATGAGCGCCTGCACACTCGGCAGAGCGTGCTATTGCACCAAAGTTGCGTGTATCTGTTACCCCATCAAGTAGCACGATAAGGGGATCTTCTCCTCGCTCAAAAATCTGAGGAACTAGCATTTCCAAAGGAGTGTAAGAGACCTGTGCAATGATGGCAACACAGCCTTGATGAGCGCCTCTTGTGAAGCGATTGAGCCGCTCCACGGGCACCTCTAGGACGGGGATTCTTTGCTCTCGTGCCAATCGTTTGATGGTGCGAATCTCCTCCGAAATGAGGGCACGGCGCAGGTAAATCTTGTCAATCTCCTGACCGGCCTCCAGGGCTTCTTGTACGGAGTGGATGCCAAATATGATTTTTTCTTTAATCATTGTTTTGTAGTAATTCTTGGGCAGCAGCAATGGCTACCGGGGTAATAACGGAACCGCTGATGAGGCGTGCCACCTCTTCTTCGCGCTCTTGGGGCGAGAGGGTGCGTAGCTCGGTAGAGGCTCTTTCTGTCTCTTCGTTGTAATGCTTCGAGATCGCCATTTGCGCTTCGCTGCGTGCTGCAATCTGCGGTAAATGAGTGATGGCAATCACTTGCAGGTGGTGACCCATGGATCGGAGTACCTGCCCCATACGATCTGCTACGCGCCCGGAGACTCCTGTATCGATCTCGTCAAAAAGAATGGTCGGGAGGTGATCACATGCGGCAAGCATCGCCTTGATAGTGAGCATCAAACGAGCCATTTCGCCTCCCGAGGCAACGCTCCCCACGGGTTGTAGTTCGGCATCCCCATTGGCACTAAAGAGCACTTCCACACGATCGTATCCCGTGGGCGAGGGGGCCTCTAGGGGCGTTACCCTAAATTCTACTCGGGCATGGGGCATCTCGAGTAGCCGCAGCTCTTCCGACAATTTCTTGCCTAGTTTTAGGGCGGTACTCTGCCTGGTTTTCGATAATTTTTCACCCAGATGTTGCACCTCTTTTAGGGCAGTAGCGGATTTTTTTTCAGCCTCTAGGAGAAGGTCTTCTTGCCCATCACAGAATTGCACCTTCTTGTGAAGATCTTCGCGGAGGGCGATAAGTCCTTTTGTATCGGAGTGATGGTACTTTTGACACAGCGTATTGATGAGGTCGAGACGAGCCGCTACGTGAGCAAGAGCCTCCGGATCGGTATCTACCTGCTCGGTAAAAGAGGCGAGGTCTCTAGCCACATCGCGCATCTCTATGGCGCAGGAGTTCAACCGCTCGAGGTGGCTTTCGACTCTGGGGAACTTGCTTGTTATCTCTTCGAGTTGGCGAATGGCTCCGGAGAGCTGGCCGATCACGTTTGAGGATTCTCCGTCAAGCATCTCTTGTACTTGGTAGAGGGTGCTCTTGATTTCGTCGGCATGACGCAAAAGGGTTTCCTCCTCAAGCAAGCTCTCTTCTTCGCCCTCTACGAGGAGGGCGTCGCTCAACTCTTGGTAGCGGAATAGATTGTAGTCGTATTCCTCCCTACCACGTGCAATTTGGCTTTTCAGCTCCTCGAGAGTGCGGGTGGCCTCTTCGTATTGAGTGTATGAGGTCTTGTAGGCAGGGAGAAGCTGAGGATCGTCCGACATCCGATCCACGATGTGCAATTGGAATTGGTTGCTCGAAAGCTGCAGATTCTGGTGTTGCGAGTGAATATCGATGAGCAGAACGCCCAGCTCTGCCAGCGTAGCGAGGGAGACCGGCGTGTCGTTGATGAAACATCTACTGCGCCCCATGGTGGAGATTTCTCGCCATACAACGCAAGCACCATCCTCCATCCAAAGATCCCTTTGGCGCAACCATTCCTCCACATGTGGGGGGAGTTCTACAAAGGTTGCCTCTATAACGCTTCGCTTTGCCCCTGCCTTGACGAGGCTACTATCGGCACGGCGGCCTTGCAACATCGAGAGCGCTCCAACAAAAATGCTCTTACCTGCACCCGTCTCCCCCGTGATGGAAGTAAAGCCGGAGGCAAAAGAAACCTCCAAGAGATTGATGAGAATAAAATCTTGAATCCTGAGGAGTTGGAGCATCAGTGTCTATTGTTTTTTAGAGGCTTAGGGAACTTAACGCTTGAGTGCATCAAGCGTATTACCCTCTGTGGGGTATATCTTGTTGAGGAGCTTGTAGGCCGCTTGCTTCTCTTCGGAGGTTGCTTTCTCTGCCACTTTGACCAATTCGGAAAGTTTGGTTTGGGAGAAAAGAATGAGAAGTGGGGAGCGAGGGGTGTTTTTCCAGACCTCCTCGAGTTGGTTAAGAGCCTCTAAAAGGGTGGTTCGACCTCGCTGCACATTGGCAACAAGCTCATCTAATCCTTTTCGGTGATAGGTGTACCACATTTGGCGGAATGGCTCTTGAGTAGGGTCGTTGAGGGCCTCTGCTATGGCGTATCTGTTGTAGTCGTTGTCGTAGGCTTTCCAGCCTTTCCACTCCGTGCTTGCCTGTCCGGCAATATTGACGAGCTGCCGCATTTCGTCACGAGCCACGTTGCCTCCCAAGAGGGAGAAGCTATCGAGGTCGAGAGCGATTATGTAGTAGGCATAGAAAACGATGCTGGCAATGAGGTTGCTTCCTATGTCATTGGGGGAATAAGTTAGGACGTCGAAAGATTGGTAATCGAAGTTAAGTTCACGGTCGCGCCAAACGAGAAGAGGAGATTGGTAGGAGCTGTTGAAAACAGGGCGTTGTGCTGTGATGTAAAGCTCTCCGGCGTACTTTCGCTCTTCTTCTACGGCGGTAAGGTTAATGGCAAAGGCGCATTCGATACGCTCCGCAGGGGAGTATTGTAGCGAAGTCCAACGCGTATTGTTGAGCATGTCGGTTAGTTGGCGTTCCATTTCTGCGAACTGACTGGCATTGACCGACCCCAGTCGTTCGGTATTGATCGTTACTTTTGCTTTGAGCTCTTGTGCAAAAGCTTCTCCTGCACCCAGTAGTAGGCAAAGCAAAATCAGAAACGGACGGACAACCTTCATCACTGCAAATAATGGTTTGTGAGGTAGTTGAGAATATCCTTTGCCACCTCTTCTTTGCTCTTGAGAGAGCACTCCAAAGACTCTCCCTTTTTGGGAATCAAGGTGACTTTGTTGGTGGGAGTACCAAAGCCGGCTCCCCTGTCGTTGATGGAGTTGAGCACCATAAGGTCCATGCCCTTACGTGCCATCTTGCGCCTTGCCTCCTCGTGATCAGAAGAGGTCTCCAAGGCAAAGCCTACCATGATTTGATTCTCCTTTTTTTCTGCTCCCAGCGTGGCAGCGATGTCCGGATTCTTCACAAGGGAGAGGCCCATAGTGGCGCCTGTGCTTTCCCTTTTCATCTTGCCTTCCGCTTTGTGCTCGGGGCGATAGTCCGCCACAGCGGCGGAAAAGATGGCAATGCGACACGAGTTTGCAACTTTTTGGCAGGCGGCTAGCATCTCGCAAGCTGTTGAAACCCTCTCTACGTGTACCCCTTGAGGATCGGGAAGAGAGGAGGGACCGGAGACGAGATGAACTCGGGCTCCTCGGCGAGCGCACTCAGCAGCGAGTGCATATCCCATCCGTCCGGAGGAATAATTCCCGATAAAACGGACGGCATCAATCGGCTCGTAGGTGGGGCCTGCTGTGATGAGCACTTCCATCCCGGCTAGGCTATTCTCTTTACATTCTTGCGCCTCTGCCTCAAAGTATTGGGCTACGGCCTGTGCAATTTGCTCGGGCTCTTCCATACGCCCTTTGCCCTCCAGCCCACTTGCCAGAAAGCCGTCTCCCGGTTCTACTACGTGCACTCCTCGATCGCGGAGGGTCTGTAGATTACTCTGAGTTGCGGGATGGCGATACATGTCTAGGTCCATGGCAGGAGCCACCCAGACCGGAGCTTTCATGGAAAGGTATGTGGTGAGCAACATATTGTCGGCAACGCCCGTTACCATCTTGGCGAGGGTGGCTGCCGAAGCCGGTGCAATAAGCATGAGATCTGCCCACAAACCCAAAGAGACGTGGCTGTACCAAGACCCATCTCGGCGATCGAAAAACTCCGAGACTACAGGCTTTTGTGTAAGGGTAGAAAGGGTGAGGGGGGTAATAAATTCTTTGCCCGAAGGGGTAATGACGACCTGCACTTCGGCACCCATTTTTATGAGAAGACGAATAAGCGTAGCACTCTTATAGGCTGCAATGCTGCCCGTGATGCCCAAAACAATATGCTTACCTTGAAGGCTCATAAAAGGCTTGATGGAGGGGTTTGATTAGTTGTTTTCGGAAGCGAGTTTGAAGCGAAGGCGCGTAAGGTGCCGCTTGGTGTCTTCGGGGAAGTCGGCCTTCATCACCCAGTCGTAATACCCCGGTTCTTTTTTGAGCACCTCGGCGACAGGGACGCCTTTGTGCTTGCCAAAGTTAATCACGACCTCGTCTTTTTCGTTGTAAACAAAGCGTCCCGCCAAGTCAAGATTCCGCTGCTGCATTGTAAAAGAAGATAGGAACTCAACATCGTTTTGCAGATCTTCGGGATAGCGGTCGAGCTGAGACTTGAGCACTTCGAGCGTGGCGCGAGTGTCGGCTTCGGCGGAGTGAGCCTCGGTTAAGTCCTTGTCGCAATAGAATTTGTACGCAGCCTCCAGGGTACGACGCTCCATTTTATGGAAGATCGTTTGCACATCGATGAGCCGGCATCGCGAGAAATCGACCTCTACGTCGGCACGGATAAATTCTTCTCCTAGGAGGGGTACGTCAAAGCGGTTGGAGTTGTAGCCCGCAATGTCGCACCCTTGAATCATAGACGCCAAGCTCTTGGCCACTTGCCGAAATGTGGGACAATCGCGCACATCATCGTCGGTAATGCCGTGGACTGCCGTGCTCTCCTCGGGGATGTGGCACTCCGGATTGAGACGCCGCGTGCGCACCTCTTCGTGCCCATCGGGGTAGACTTTGATGAGGGAAATCTCTACGATACGATCTTTCTCGGGGCTGAGACCCGTAGACTCAATATCGAAGAATACAAGTGGACGCTTGAGCTGTAGTTCCATAGAAGAAGGGGAAGTTAGCGAGCCGTAGTAATGGGCATGATCACATTGGTTAGCTCCGTATCCTTGGGGTTCTCGGAGGGGATGATAACCATTGCTCGAGAGGCATCGGCAATCTCAAAGACGATGTTGCTCGACTCAATTGTATTGATAAGGGCAATGAAGCTATGTACCTTAAAGCGGAGCTTCATGCTGAGGTTAGAGGGATTCTCTATGGGGAAGCGTTGCTCGGCCTGCCGCACGTCTTGTACATCCATGCTGACTGTCATCAAATTACCTTCGATAGACATCTGCATCACTAGGGGATGATTGGGGCTGCTCATAAAGGAGTTCATGCGCTTGATGGCAGGCACAAATAGACGCCCTTCTATGGAGATGCGGTGAGGGTTGTCCCTAGGAATTACAGAATCGTAGGGCGGATAACGGCCCTCTACGAGGCGAGTAGAAGCCTCGATGTTACCAACTTTGAAGAACGCCTTGCGGTCCGTGTGCGAGAGAGTTACCTCTTCGTCTGTAAAAGACGCCAAGAGAGCGCGCAAGAAGTTCGCCATCTTTTGAGGCAAACAGAACTGATAGGGCGATTGTACTCGCACGTCGGCCGGCTCCACGATAGAGGGATCCACCACGGTAGAGTCTGTATATTTCGTGAGGATCTCGGTAGAGGTGGCTACCATTGCGAGGTACTTTGCTTTGAAGTCGAAGCACACAGAAGCAAGAATGGGTCGCCTAGCATCCTCTGCCATAGAGCCAATGGTAAGATCCAATCCACGACGCATGGCAGAGGCAGACATAGTGGCTACGTGTGCCGTTTCGGCCTCTTCTCTGTCTTTGTCGTCCTTAGGATAAAGCTCTCCATCGCTCGTTGCGAAACGGATATAGCCCCCTTCGAAAGTCATCAGTAGGGTAGAGGTCTCCGCTTCGTAGTCGAAAAGGAGGGGTTGGTCGGGCAATCCCTTTACGTATTCCAATATATCCTTGGGGTGAACGGCGAAGGTGGCGTTCCCTTCTGAGGTGATCACAGGTAACACCCCGCGGCTTCGCATCATGCCGTCAGAGCCTGTTACGTATAGGTTGTTGTCTTGTATTTCGAAAAGGAAGTAGGTGAGTACCGGCATCTCATTATAGACGGTAGGCACTACTTTACTTTGGTTCTGAAGGAGGGTCGAAAGCTCTCCGGAGGCTATTTTAAACTGCATATCAGAGGTTGTTGCTATAGTTATTCTTCGTAGGCAAAAGTAGCCATTTTTCTTGAAGGCTCTCTAGGGATTAGGAGGGATAAACAAGATTCTCTTCTGTTGCCACGTCAAGTACTTCTCGGAGGTACTTCTCGGCTTCGTAGCGTGCCATGGGGAGGTTGTGTAGGAGACAATTTCCGCAATCTCTAGGCTCGGTGCCGGGTACTACGCCCTCGAAGTCGCGCACAAAACGGAAAGTGGCTCGCATTAAGTCCAGGATGTCGTGAGAGGAGAGATCTCCCTTGATGAGGAGGTAGTTGCCCGTAAGGCACCCCATGGGTCCCCAGTAAACAATGCGATCGCGCCACTCGGGATCGTTGCGAAGGTAGGTGGCTGCAAGGTGTTCGATGGTATGCAACTCGGGTACGCCCATCACGGGTTCCCGATTGGGCTCCTTCATGCGAATGTCGAAAGTGGTAATTACCACATCGCCAAAGCGGTCTTTACGAGAGACGTAAATGCCTCGCTTGAGGCGGATATGATCGAGTTGAAAGCTAGGTATTTTCTCCATTTTTAGGGTTCGTATTTGATTATACTAGATTGCATTAATGAGTTTATGGATGGCTGCAAACCGCTCGGAGCGGAACGCTTTTTCTCCCCAGAATCGACGGTATTGCGCATAGCCGTCGGCTCGATCCGGGGTGTCGCTGATGAGCCGGATCACCATCAAGGGGAGGCGGTGGATGTAGGCTGTCTGCGCTACCGCTGCGCTCTCCATGTCCAAAGCCAGGGCGTCGGGGAAGTTGGCTTTGATAAAGGAGAACTCGGCAGGGGAGGATAAGAATCGATCTCCACAGGCTACCCCTCCTAGATGGAAAGGAACCTCTGTCTCCCTGAATTTCTCAACGAGAGAAGTCTCTACAGGATAACGCAGAGGGTAACCCTGTACTTGCCCATAGGGGATTTCTGCCCCGCAGTAGACGTCGTGATAGCAAACCCAATTAGCCACCACGATATCGCCTCTCTCTACACTTGTACTGAGGGTGCCACTTACCCCTATATTGAGGATTAGGGAGGGTGCGAATAAACGAATCGCCTCCACTGTGGCTACGGCTGCAGACACTTTGCCAATACCCGTGGTCAGGAGAAGCAAAGATTGCCCTTTGTGCGTGGTGCCTTGCCATCCCTCGAACCCAAGAGGCGACACCTCCTTTTTCGGGGGCTCTGAGAAGAGGGGGAGAAGCTCTTGCACCTCTTTGGGCATAGCTGCTACCAAGAGTATTTTGGTGGCACCCCCGTATCGTAAAGGCTTGTTCGTATCCATCGTTACAAAGATACAACAAAAAGCCCATCATCTACGCCTCGTGTGAGAGGGAGATGGTGGGCAGTATAGAAACTCTTTTTTATCCTTTAATCCCTAAGAAATAACTTCTTAAAGCTCTGTCTTAGCGAGTTCTTCGTCCAAGAAAATTAGGTTTTGTTCCTTGGAGAGATTGATGCGATCGATGATGCTGCAAGCGGTGTCTTCTTCCTCTACTTGCTCGCGGATATACTTCCAGAAGAAGTCTTGAGAAGCCATATCGTGCTCAGCGGCTGCCACCTGAACAAGCTCTTCGATCCATGCCGTTACCTTGCATTCGTGCTCGTATACTTGTGTAAAAGTGTCTGCTACGGAGCCAAATTCTGTGGGAACCTCCTCAAGGGGAAGAATGGTCACACGGCCTCCGCGGCGGTTTACAAAGTTCATCATATCGTAAGCGTGCTCCATCTCTTCTTTAGATTGAGCCATAAGCCACTTAGCCATCCCTGCATAACCTTTGTGTTGTAGGTACATAGACATGGAGAGATATAGGTTAGAAGACCACATCTCGCGGTTGATTTGTAGGTCGATGGCTTTCGTTACTTTTTCGTTGATTTTCATATCTTCAAGTGCATTTTTTTCTGTTACTACTGATAAAACAGACGTGCCTTACTTTGGTTCAATGCGTACGACGCTCTTATTCGTAAGGGGGAGAAATAAAAAAAGCACCTACCCTCAATATCAAGGATAAATGCTTACAGGGAAGTACGCGAGATGAGATTTGAACTCATACACCGTAACCGGCACTACCCCCTCAAAGTAGCGTGTCTACCAATTCCACCACTCGCGCAAAATGTTTCAAGTTTTATGAGGTCTCCCTCAAAGCTGTCGTCGTGCCCAAGACAGGACTCGAACCTGCACGTCGCGAAACACTCGCACCTGAAACGAGCG
>ERZ773013.33-NODE-33-length-85237-cov-6.174685_pt1 | contig 85237 bp, 58 predicted proteins | sample MGYA00511670_ERZ773013 | MGnify/ENA primary metagenome ERZ773013 (study PRJEB29015, sample SAMEA2738120) | human oral metagenome | biome: human oral; feature: human-associated habitat; material: saliva | place: China | collected 2257 ... | reverse complement strand
GAGACGTGTAGGTTCGAGTCCTATCAGGCGCACTTTTCTTGCGGACTTCCCTTTCGATGCGCATCGAAAGGGATTTTTGTGTATTCACGGGGAAGCCGGCGAATACATTTGGAATGAACATCCCGATCTCCATACACCGACAAAAAACTCGTGCGCGTTTTCTCCCTTCCGTCGCCCTCTTTCTCGTTGCTCCTCCTTACCTTTCTCCACTTTCGGGAGAAAGCACAAAACACCTCCCTACTTTTGAAAAATCATTGGGCGTTTTCAGTCTGAACTCGCCCTCTTTCACGCGCGCGTGCGTACGCGCACGTCAGTCGATTTCAAGAAAAAGCCTTCACCCTTCACCACCCTACCCTATTCTCCTGATAGGCAGATACGTAGGGGTGAAGGCTTTTGCATCTTCACCACCTTCACCCACACGGGCAACAAGTTCACGTTCTTCACCTACCTTTTTCGAGCCATCGGAGAGACCCGACAACTGTTCACCCAAAAGGTGAAGAGAAATAGGCAAAACCTTCACACCTAATCTACTGTAGCACACTACATTACAACATGCGGGTGAAGAGGTGAAGGTAAAAAAAACAAACAACAGGATGTGCGCGCATGCGCGCGCGATCTTATATAGAGTGGTTTTCTATCGCGCCGAATCTTCACCGCACTTAGGGCTGCGCACTCGTTCTCGAAAGAAGAGAGAAAAGACGGGAAAACAAGTTTGACAACCCGAGATAGCAACCCAAAACGCTTGATTTTTTCGATCCTTTCCACCCTGTCAGCACAGCGTTCCGGATGGGATGCACCAATTCATTGCACCAGACTCGAAAGCTTGTCAACTCCGATTTTCAAAGCCGCCCCAACGCATCGCCGAAAGTGCATTTTCTCTGCTTTTTTCTTGTTTTTCGTCGCTTACGACTCTACCTTTGCACTACGAAAACGAGACAAAGGGACTACTACAAAGACATAGAGAGATAAACTACAGTTCCCTACGTCTCGCGGACGTAACCAACTTCAACGAGGTGCGAAGCGCCTCTATGTTCAACTAAAACTCAACAATATGACTAAGCAAAAAACTATGATCGACGAACTGAAGTATCGCATTGCTCGATATCGTTCGATGGGCAACGGTGTGATGTGCCAATCGCTCTACAACCAACTCCGTGCACTTAAAGCACAGCAGTAAACCGGCCGACACACATCGACCTCTCACTTCCCAAATGGGGAAGTCGAGAACGGGCTGCGGCCTACCTTTTAGCAACGTGTCTCCGGACACCCAGATGAAGAAGTTCTGACGAACTTCCTTTTTTTTGCTCCGAACGCCAAAAAAATATCGGCTGTCGGAGCGATTGTTTTTTATAAATACGTACATTTGCAGGCAAACCTATTCAACCATTTCATGATAACTATTAGTATCGGCGACATTATTGGCAAGGCCTTTGAATTCGCAAAGAAGTATGGACTCCCCATGGCGGGGATGTTGTTCGCTGCCGGAGTACTCGGTAGACTTGTCTCAATGATATTCAATGTCGGAGGTTCCCATTTCCTTCAATCTACAAAGGGAGTATTTCAACTCGCGGCCATCGGCCCAATTCTCGCCTCCTCGTTCTTACCACTCCTCATCAGCACAGTGGTTAGTGTGAGTATTTTTGCTTCTATTCTTGAGATTCTTCGCAACAACGGCGGACGCTACCGCTTCGATCATGGACTGTCGCCTATCGTTTACCTGAAAGTGGTGGGATGTCAATTGATTTACGGGTTTGTGGTTGGCTTCGGATTGATTTTTCTCATTGCTCCGGGTATCTTTTTCGCCGTGCGTTGGATATTTGCCCCGATCTATTTGATCGATCATCCCGAAGCCGGCATCGGCGAAGCACTGCGTGCATCGTGGGACAAGACAGCAGACTACTTCTGGCCGCTTTTGGGCTTAGGCATTGTGGTCGGCATCATCGCCGGAGCCGGTTTATTGGTTTGCTGCGTGGGCTATTTCTTCACCATGATCATTCTTTATGCCGCACAAGTGATCACCTACCGTCTGCTCTGGCAGGACGGAGAGGAGCATGCGAATGAAGAGCAATTCGTGCGTTTCGGACGTGACGATCTCTACGTCTGACACGCCGACTCAATGATAACAATTACCCCGCCCACTGTAACGCTGATGTGCAGTGGGCGGGGTAAAAAATATAATGTTGCGCGCGGCGGAAACCCGACGGAGATTCACGGTGGCGATCCATACGCCCGGTCAAAGCGACTTGACCCACGACGGGACACTGCCCGCCAAACTGCGGGCCGCCTCGCAAGCCGCTTCGCCGGTGAGGGCATGCGCCTCGAGATAATCACGCAAAAGTGTGGTTTTGTCCTTATATTTCCGGTCGGCATGCAGCGGACCGACCACCCCGCGCAACGGTAGATCGCGATAGTCGGGGTCTTTGTCGCCCAGTCCCTCTCGACGCGAGAAGATGAGCGGAGCCGTGGTGTCGTCGTCGGCTTCGGAAGCCGGAATGAAATGCAACGCTGCCTTCGCTTCCATAAGCGGAAACAGGGGTACGAGATCATGTCCGCCGGGACGCAGCTGATCCAGCACGGTGGGCGACAAGGTGTGTGTCTGCTCGTTGATGCGACGCGCCCACGCTGTGAGTACATTGTTGGGACCGAACACTTCGCTCCCGTCGGAGAAGCGGGCACTGCGAATCAAGGCGCTGTAATAGAAATTGGTGCTGTCCGACAAACTGAGCCCGACGCACACGCGGTTGTCCATTTTGTAGTGCGACGAGGCCAACGGCCCGATGCGATGCACATAGAGTTCGCCGAAATGGTTGCATTGGCGTTCGTTCTCGTGCACATAGGCGTCTTCGAAAAGACCGGTGCGGAAGAAATAACTTTCCAATTCGAGCGGGCGGCATTCCACGCCGCTGACTTCGAACACGCCGCGACGCAACAAGCGGGCGGTAATGTCCTGCAAAGCTGCGACCACAGCCGAGCGATCGGTGGCGACATGAAGCGCCGAAAGTGCGGATTGAAGTTCCATAGATTCTCTATTTTGTTCTCCACAAAGTTAGCAACTTTCGTGTATTGACCGACTATTCTTTCTCACAAATCTTCTCGCGGCGTATGCAGCGGATGTTTGCAACGGCCGCTCTCGCGGGGGCCGTTGCGGGTTCGGCGCTGTCCGGACACGCTGCGCGCGGCCGACTTTCGGCTGTGGTATGCAATGCATTCGGCGCCACAACGTGCAACGATTCGCTGCGCGCCCTTCCGGAAGTGAAAGTACAGGCGCCCCGCAATGAGCAGGAGCGTGTGCGCGTCGCCGGTTTTTCGCAAAACAGTGAGACGTGGCGGCGGATGCCCACGGGTGACGTGGTCGACGTGCTCCACACGCTGCCGGCCGTATGGGTGCGCTCGTTGGGTGGGTTCGGTACTTCGGCGACTGTGGGAACTCGCGGACTCGGTGCCGCCCACACCGCCGTGTTTGTCGACGGTTTTCCGATGGGCGACGCGGAGAACGCCACAATCGATGTGTCGCCTTTCTCCCTTCATCGCCTCAACACGGTGACGATCGATGTGGGCGAAGCCTCCGAACTTCCGGTGCCGGTTCGTGCTTTGGGGGCGAGCACCCTGCACTTCACCACCCTGCGGCGGCCGCTGCGCATCTGGTCGACGGTGGGTGCCTTCGGCTATCGGGCCGCGGGAGCCGTTTCGTCTTTCTCCACGCCCGCGGGACAACTGCAACTGCACCTCGACGGCGAAAAGGCGGACAATGATTTTCCTTTCGTCTTCGACAACGGAACCCTGCGCGAACCTCGTCGACGCCACGCGGCAGAAACCCGGCGATGGACTCCGACGGTGCACTGGTCGGCGCCCTCCACGGCTAAATGGGGAAACGCCGAAGGGGGATTTAGGGGAAATTTTGCTCGACGCCAACTGCCCGGTGTCGTTCTGCTCTATGCAGTGCAAGAGGGAGAGCGCATGGACGACGACGAGGCAGCACTGCACGGGCGGTGGTCGAGGCGACAGGGCGCATGGCAGTGGACAGCAGCGGCACAATGGGGCACGAAAAACAAATTCTACGCAGCGCGCGATCCGCAATATCCCAACGGTGGACGAACAGACCGCTACCGACAACAAGAAGGTTGGATTTCGGTGGGAACGGCACACACTTTGTCGTCGCATTGGCAATGGGCTTATGTGATGGATGCGACGCGCTCGGTGCTGCATCAGCATGGCGAGTACGAACGCGAGGCGGAACGAACGATGGTGCAGCAAGCCCTTTCGCTGCGCTTCCGCGATCAGAAGTGGACTGCCACGCTGCGGCTCTTACGCCACGATCTGTTCAATTCGGCACGACAGAACGACCCGACCAACCCGGGCACGGCGGCCGACGCGGGCTGCTTCACGCTGCAAGGAGGGGCACAGGCCACTCTTTTGAAGAGACGGCGAACCGAAATGGGGGGGCGCGCAATGATACAAACGACGTTTCGACCGCCGACATTCGCCGAAAGTTATTATTTTCGCTATGGCAACACGCAGCTGCGCAACGAACGTGCCTTTCGCCTGAATTTAGGAGGACACGCCGGGGGAGATTTCGGTCGGTGGCAATGGCAAGCTTCGGTAGATGCCTTTGTCGACCGTATCACCGACGGCATCGTGGCCGTACCGATCACCCCGGCGGTGTGGCGCACACAGAATTTGGACCGTGTGCTGGCGCAAGGCGTTGATTTGACCGCGAGTGCACGTTGCGTTTGCGCTGCGCAGACGGAGGTAAACCTAACAGGACACGGACAATGGGCGGCGACACGCGACCGATCGGACGCTGCGTCACGCAGCTTCAACCTCACCCTCCCCTATCGCCCGACGCAAGAAGCTTTTCTCGCGCTGGACTTCACACATCGTGCTTTCGGAGTCTCAACTTCGGTAGTTTACTGCGGAGAAAGGTGGGCGACTCCACAACATCTTGCCGCCTCGCGCCTGCCGCCCTACGCAGAATGGAATGCGGCGGCACGCTGGAAATGCCGCATCGGCTTTTCGACCCTGACGCTGCGCGCCACCTGGATGAACCTCACCGACACACAGCGAGAAAGTATTCGCGGTTATCCGTTGCCGGGAAGAACTTGGCTCGTAGATGCCACTTTCGAATGGTGACCGGCGGTGATTGATCTGCAATTTTCATCTTTTATTTCTATATTTCCTCCATGACACGCTCATCCTTCTTCCATCGAATTTCTGCATGCCTACTTTTCTTCCTGGGTGTGCTGCTTCTGAATGCTTGTGCCGACGAGGAGCGTAAACTTCCGCCGACCTCGCCTGCCGGCGAAGGGACGTCCTCGCAAGTCCTGGTGTTGTGCCAAGGCAACCAGGCAACGCGTCTGCCGGGCGGCTACACGCTGATCGACACCGAACACCAAACGGTGAACCACGATGCTTTTCTTTCCGTCAATGGGAAATTGCTCGGCGACGCGCCGCAGGAGGCGATCCAACACGGAGCTAAGATCTACATTCCCTGCTACGGCAGTAATTTAGTGCAGGTCATCGATGCCGCCACTCACCGATTGCTCCAATCGATTCCCACGTCGACGCCGGAAGGGGTGGCGGCATGGGGAAAATACGTTTTCGTATCGAATAATGACGGGAATGTCTCGCGTATCGATACCCTTTCGCTCACCGTCGACCGGACAGTCGCCGTCGGTCCGAACCCCGTTGGCGTATCGACACAAGACAATTATATATATGTAGCGATCAGCGACGGCTATAATTACAATGAGGGGTATAAGCAAGGTTTCAAAGTGGTGAAACTTCACCCCAATACGCTCGAACAGGTCGGAGCAATCCGCGTCGGCATGAACCCCACCCGGATTTATAAGGACGATTTCGGTCATCTCTTCGTGGCCTGTCAGGGAGATTACGCCACTCACGCAGCAGAAATCTGGCGTATCGACCAAAAGGACCAAGCCGCAGTCTTCGCCTCGGCCAATCTCGCGGCCGTCGACGGACACCGCATTTATCTCGTTCGCTCCACCACCGATTGGTCCACAGGGAAAACCACCATGCAATATGAAGTGCGCGACACCCGTTCGGGTACGGCCATCGCTTCGCACTTCGGACAAGTGCAACCTCCCCTGGATCCAACGGCACTGGCAGTCGATCCGCACACCAAAAACATTTATGTGGCCTCTCGCGGCACGCTCGATCCGAAAACACGCTTCACCGAACCCGGAACGGTCAGTGTCTACAACGACAATGGCGATTTTCTACAGCGCTACAACGTGGGAACGGAACCCTGCGCACTGCTCTTTCTCCGGAAATAAACGCGACGCCGTCTTCGCCCCGAAACCTGTGGCGCCTTCATCTTGCGTTGAAGGCGCCACTACTCGATTCTAAATTTGGTCATATCGGGCTTTCTTTCTACTTTTGTCCAAATAACCCTATCCCCATGCGCGTTCTGATCATCAACACCAGCGAACGAACCGGCGGAGCGGCCGTTGCCGCGTCTCGTCTGCAAGCGGCCTTGACCCATATCGGTGTCGAGGCTGAAATGCTGGTGCGCGATCGGCAAACGTCTTCCCCGAAAATCCATACGTTTCGCGGGCGGTGGCGCATGAAGTGGGCGTTTATCAGAGAACGGTTGGGCATTTTCTTCCATTTGCGCGGACAACGTCGAGGACTTTTCGCCATCGACACCGCCGTAGCGGGAGGAAACGTCACCGAAACCGATGCCTATCGACGCGCCGACGTGATCCATCTGCATTGGATCAACCAAGGTCTCCTCTCTCTCAACGAGTTGCAACGCATACTTCGCGACGGGAAAGCCGTGGTTTGGACGATGCACGACATCTGGCCCGTCACCGGCATTTGTCATCTGGCCCTGTCTTGCACCCGTTACCGCAAAGAATGTGGACAATGTCCCTACCTTCCGCACGGCGGTTCGCCCCACGACCTGTCGCACCGCATTTGGTCGAAAAAACAAGCGGTCTATGCCACAGCCCCCATGACTTTTGTGGCGTGCAGCCGATGGCTCGCCGGCGAGGCGCGCAGTGCTTCGCTCACTCACGGAAAAACGGTGGTCGACATTCCCAATCCCATCGACACCACCGTGTTCGCTCCCCGTGATCGTGCGAAAGCCCGCGCACAACTCGGTCTGCCCACCGACCCTTCCCTGCGCATTGTGCTCTTTGTCGCCCAGCGCATCACCAATCTCAACAAAGGCATGCCCTACTTAGTGGAAGCCTTCCGGCGATACCTCACCACCTATCCGGAACACCGTCGAGACACTGCACTCTTCATCCTCGGCGGTGCCGCAGAAGAGTTTCGTGCTGCCTTCGACATCCCCGTGTTCACTACCCCCTACACCTACGAGGTCGACACCATCGTCAATATTTACAACGCGGCCCAACTTTTTGTGCTCCCCTCTGTTTCCGAGAACCTGCCCAACACCATCATGGAAGCACTCTCCTGCGGTATCCCCTGTTTGGGTTTCCGCGTGGGGGGAATTCCGGAAATGATCGATCACGGCAAAAACGGCTATGTGGCCGCCGCCAAAGACGCGAACGACCTTTGCGAAGGTTTGCACCAAATGCTCGATGAGTCCAACCACGACCAACTGGCGCTGGCGGCACGCACCAAAGTGCTCGATCACTATTCGTTCGACCGCGTCGGCCGGCGCTATCTTGCCCTCTACCGGCAAGCCCTCGCCCACGCTTCGTCCTCTCCTTCGCCCTCATCCCCTCGCTTATGATCCGTTTTACCGTCGCCACCGTATGCTTCAACGCTGCCACCACCTTGCGGCGCACCCTCGACAGCGTACTCGTCCAACAATATCCTCACATTGAGCACCTCATCATCGACGGGGCCTCGACCGACGACACCCGCCGACTGGTCGACGAATACGCCACCCTTTACCGCGGCATCACAGACGGACGGAGTCTCGTGTTTCGTTCCGAACCGGACAAAGGACTCTACGACGCGATGAACAAAGCCTTGCGGCAAGCCGACGGCGACTACATCCTGTTTCTCAACGCCGGCGACAAATTTCACGCCACCACCACCCTGGCCGACATCGCCTCGCAACTCTCCGCCTTCGCCGATCCCGCCCAACTTCCGGCCGTGCTCTATGGAGACACCCACTTGGTCGACGACCGCGGCACCTTTCTCCGCGCCCGACGCCTCAGTCCGCCCGAACAACTTCGCCGACACGATTTTGTCAACGGCATGCTCGTGTGCCACCAAGCCTTTTTCGCCCGCACCGACCTGGCGCGTGCCACCCCCTACGACCTGCGCTATCGGTTCTCGGCCGATTACGATTGGTGCATTCGCCTCATGCAACAAGCCGAGCGCCGCCGGCTCCCGCTGTTCAACACCCACACGGTCGTCGCCGACTACCTCAGCGAAGGCCTCACCACCCGCCATCACAAAGCCTCCCTGCGCGAGCGTTTTCGCATCATGGCCCACCACTACGGTCTCTTCTCCGCCCTCGCCCACCATGCTTGGTTTGTGATCCGCGCACTGATCAAACGATGAAATCCAACGACTTCGAATCACTCTATCGTCGTGCCGGTGCCTACTGCGCTCGACGCGAAACCTGTCGGGGAGATCTCGAGAAGAAATTCCGCGCCGCCGACATCGACCCCGACCTCATCGATCGGGTACTCCAACGCCTCGAGGACGAAAAGTTCATCGACGAGCAACGCTACGCCCGCGCCTTCGTGCACGACAAGGCCGCCTTCGCCCGTTGGGGGCGAATCAAAATTCGCAACGCACTGCGACTCAAAGGAATCAGTCGAGAAAACATCGCCATCGCCCTCGAGGAAGCAATCGACGAAAAAACGTATCGGCAAACCCTCCGCGACCTGCTCGCCGCCAAACTGCGCACGCTCAAATTCGATCCCTCCGATCGGCGCGCCACCTACCTGGCCGCACAGAAGCTGGCCCGCTTCGCTGCCTCTCGCGGATTCGAAGCGGAAGCCGTATTCAGCGAAATCGATCACCTCAGTGCCCTATGATCCTCCCTCGCCTTTTGTTTCCTGCTCTCGTCATCGCCGGCGGCATCCTCACCACTCCGGTGCCCACCTTCGCGCCGAACGCAGAGACGTTGTCGAGCCCGGTCGAAACCATCGCACCGCGCGACACCGCCGCCTACCGCCACGAGGTGCGCAAAGCCTTCGCCGCCCTGCGCGCTGATTCCCTCTCTCAGGCACAGCGCGCCCTCGAAGCAGCCCTAGGGCACGATCCCGACGCGGCGGGCAACGACGTGCTGCGTTTCAACATCGCCAAAATTCTCATGGCACGCCGACAATGGCACGATGCCGAACAACGACTTCGCGACCTCCTTGCCCACCGTCCCGACTACGGCGAAGCGCAGATTGCGCTGGCCCAATGTCTGAGCGAAGCAGGCAAGAACAGCGAATTGGCCCAATGGGTCGACACCCTCCTCGCCGACCGTCGTGAGCGCACGACCGACGAGGCTCAAACCCTGCTCTTCCTTCAAAGCGAAGCCTGCCGGCGCCTGCACCAAGACGAGCGCGCCCTGACTGCGCTGCGCCGCGTGTTGAAAACCGACCGCTACAATGCGCGCGCCCACAGCCTCATTGCCCTGCAACTTTACACCGAGGGCCACCGCGACGAAGCGCTGCTCCATCTCGGCACCGCCTTGCTTCGGCATCCCGATGACGAGACCGCGCTGGCCGTCGGCGCCGAGCTAGCAGAGCGCGAGGGCGACAAAGTCACCGCACTCGAACGCCTCGAGCACCTGCTCCGTTTGCGTCCCGATGACCGCCCGCTGCAAGTGCACCGCGCCACCTTGCTCCTCGACCTCGGGCGCCGCAACGAAGCCCGTCGTCAGCTCGACAGTCTGCGTGCCGCTGCCGGCGATGAGCTCGCCGAGCAGCTCCTCCCGCTCTACCACCGCCTGCGCTAAACGCCCACCTCCCCCTTTCCATTCTCCCGCCCCATGCGTTTCCTTTTCTCCCTGCTGTTTCTCCTCCTCTCCCTTTCGACCGCAGCACAAACGCCCACAGCCCCCGCGGTTCCCTCTCCGGCCCGTGGCGTGCGCGCCGTGTGGCTCTGCACCTACAGCGGACTCGACTGGCCCGCCGGCCACTATGCCCGCACAGCGGCCGAAGCCCTCGAGCAGAAAGCACAGCTCTCGCGCATTTTCGATGGTTTGCAAGCTGCCGGCATCAACACGGTACTGTTCCAAACCCGCATTCGAGCCACCGTGGCCTATCCCTCGCACATCGAACCGTGGGACGGCGCCTTTTCCGGCACGCCCGGCGTGGCACCGCCCTACGACGTGCTGCGTTTCGCCATCGACGAAGCACACCGCCGCGGCATGGAGTTGCATGCCTATCTCGTCACCTTTCCGGGTAACACGCTGTCCGAAGCCAAACGCCTCGGGCGCCAGTCTCTCCCCGCGCGCATGCCCAAACTCTGCACCCGCGCCGGCGACAAATGGCAACTCGATCCCGGCGTTCCCGGCACAGCCGAATATCTGGCCGAATTGGTTCGCGAAATCATCAGTCGCTATGACGTCGACGGCATTCATCTCGACTACATTCGCTACCCCGAACCCTCCATTCCCTTCGACGATCGCCGCACCTACGCCCGCTACGGCCATCACCGCCCCAAAGCCGAATGGCGCCGCGAGAACGTGAACCGCACCGTGCAACTCATCAGCGAAACCGTGCGCGCCATTCGTCCGTGGGTCAAAATCACCTGTGCTCCCATCGGCAAATACGCCGACCTGCCCGCCCAATCGTCCAAAGGCTGGAATGCCCGCGACGCCGTGTCGCAGGATGCTCAACTGTGGTTGCGCCGCGGTTGGATGGACGGGCTCTTTCCGATGATGTATTTCGACGGACAACACTTCTACCCCTTCGCCGTCAACTGGCAGGAACACACCTACGGCCGTCCTGTGGCGCCGGGTCTGGGCGCCTACCAGCTCGCCCCCGAAGAGCGCAACTGGTCGCTGTTGCAAATCGTGCGACAACTCCGCTTCATTCACGCCGAAGGGTTTGCCGGAGAAGCCTATTTCCGCAGTCAATTCCTACTCAACAACGTGAAAGGCCTACTCGACTTCGTGCACGACCACTACGCGCAACCTCAGCTCCCGCCGGCCATGACCTGGCTCGACAGCATTGCGCCCGCCGCACCGCAGTGGCAGTGTCGGCGCACTGACCACGTGCTCCGCTTCACCTGGAACGCCGTGGCCGATGCCACCCCCGTGCACTACAACCTCTACCGGCTCACCCCCACCGGCCCTGTGGCCGTGGCCCTTCGCCTGAGCGACACCGATTTCACCTACAGCCCGGCATTGCCTTCGCTGCTCGATGCCGACTACGCCCTCACGGCCATGGACGCCTATGGCAACGAATCTCCCTTACATTTCACGCATGACACGCAAAGCACTCCTCCTCGCGTGGTGGGTTATCCTTCCGCTTTTCGCCCGCGCTGAATCGCCACAGCACACCGCCGATGCCGATACACTCACCGGCCGCGTGGAACGCACCTACCTGTTCGGCGTGGGGCACAACAACCTCTATGACAGCTACCTCTCGCCGCTGAATTACAGTGGCACCACCCTCTCTTTCACCCGCATCGGCGAGCGCCACAGTGGGCGCGGCGGGCGCAATGCCTTCGTCACGCTCTTCGACCTCAACGGCACCTCGGCCACCAATCCGGCGGGCAACGGCACCGCGCTGGACATCGAGCTGCAAATGGATGCCGGTTGGCGCCGCCGCCTCACCGCGCCCCGTGCAGCCTGGCAGTGGAGCGTGGGTGCCATGGGCGCGCTGCACCTGGGCGGCACCTACAACCAGCGCAACGGCAACAACCCGGCACAGGCGCGCGCCGCTGTCGACGTGGCCTTCTCCGGCGCGCTCGTCCACCCCTTCACCCTGTGGGGACGCCGCTGGGTGTGGCGCTCGCAACTCGAAGTGCCCCTCTTGGGACTCATGTTCACGCCCAACTACGGACAGTCCTACTATGAAATTTTCTCGCTCGGACACACCGACCGCAATGTCGTGCCCACCACCCCCTTTTCCGCCCCCTCGCTGCGCTTTCTCTCCACCGTGAGCATTCCCCTGCGCCGCGCGTGCATCACCCTGGGCTACAAAGCCGACATCCGTCAGAGTAGCGTCAACCGACTGGAACGCCACGCTTGGAATCACACCTTCGTGATCGGCTATTCGCGCCTGGTCCAATTTCTTCCCCGATGAAACATCTCTTCCGCCTCCTCCTCTCGCTTCCGCTGCTGCTCACCGCGCTCACCGCCTGCGTGCAGGCCGACGACCTGCCCTCCACACCGCGCGGCGACTTCGAAGCGCTGTGGAAAATCATCGATGAGCACTACTGCTTCTTCGACTACAAGCACAAGGAATACGGACTGGACTGGAACGAGGTGCACCGCCGCTACGCCCCGCAGGTGTCCGACTCCATGTCGTCGCAAGCGCTCTATCAAGTGCTGGCCAACCTCTGCGACGAACTGCGCGACGGGCATGTCAACCTCTGGACTCCTTTCAACACGGCCCGCTACACGAATTGGTACGAGGCCTACCCCACCGACTTCGATGACTCCTTGCAGCGCGTGGTGCTCGGCACGGCCGACGAATATCGCACTGCGTCGGGACTCCAATACAAGGTGCTGCCGGGCAATGTGGGCTACATCCGCTGCAGCTCCTTCAACGTGGCGATCGGCGCGGGCAATCTGCACGAAGTCATGCGGCATTTTGCCCTCTGCGACGCCCTCATCGTCGATGTGCGCAGCAACGGCGGCGGCCAACTCACCTCGGCCGAGACGCTGGCTTCGATCTTCACCAATCGCACGGTCACGGTGGGCTACATCATGCACAAAACAGGCCCCGCACACGACGCGTTCTCCACACCGAAACCCGTGCGCCTCAGCCCCCTCAAGGGGTTGCGGTGGCAGAAACCTGTGGCGGTGCTCATCAACCGCCGCACCTTCAGCGCCGCCAATTCCTTTGCCATGTACATGAAAACCCTGCCCGGCGTGTTGCTGGTGGGCGACCGCACCGGTGGCGGATCGGGCATGCCCTTCAGTTCGGAACTGCCGGGCGGGTGGAGCATTCGCTTCTCGGCGAGTCCCGCACTCGACGTGCACGGCGAGCACACGGAGTTCGGCATCGCACCGGATGTGCGCGCCCACCTTTCGGCCGACGACCGACAGCGCGGCAGGGACAGCATGATCGAGACGGCACTGCGTGCACTGCGTGAGCACCACGATTCGTTGTCGCTCGAGGCCCAACGCCGATAAGCCCACTGCCCTTCGACCGATGCGCGCACCCTCACGGGCGCACCGAAAGGAGTACACCGATCGCGAGGGTGAAGACAGAGCGCCCTCGCGCGCGCATAACGCGCGCGCGTCCACGCTTTTTCGTTTTTTGCCTTCACCGCTTCACCCACATTGCATAATGCACTGAATGGCAATTCAATAAGGGTGAAGACTTTGGTGCTTCACCCTTCACCGCAATCGACTTTGGAAAACAGCCTGTTTTTCCTCGAAAACGCGCGCGAAATAAGGCATCTCCGCGAGGAAAAATGGAATAACGGCGCGTGAACTTCCGCTCACGCGGTCGACCTGCCGAGGGGGTGAAGGCTTTGCGCAAAGATCTTCACCCCTAATCACATGAAGCACAAACGTTTACGTCACATGGGTGAAGAAGTGAAGGCAAAAAAAGCAACTTCGAGTGGGGTGCGCGTGCGATCGTGCAACACGTGCGCGCATGAGAAACACCGCTCAGCGCAGCGTGACCACAAAGTGGAAGGGGGGAGCCGACGATGCGGCACTCGGTTTACATCGACGTGCTGTCTCCCACCGAGCATCGGCACCCCTTTCCGTCGTTTACCGAATAGACCTGACGAACGGCACAAACAGCGCGCCGAAGCATCCCCTTCTCCCACACGAAACCGGAAAAACACAAGGACAGATTCAACACTTTTCGGTTAATCCGTCAACGGGACCAGCGGAAATCATTTAGATTTTTCAAAAAACACAAGGGGCCACAAAGTATAAAATGCAGTGCTGTCGGGCAGAAACTCGTCGTTTTTTAGATGCGAATCTGCCATGTGTAGTTTTTTTTCTCTATCTTTGTCGCACGAACACCCTGCACTAAACTTCCGTGACCCTTCTGTTTTCGATGGGGGAGGTACATGGAAGTCGCATCGTGTCCCATCGAATTATCTCTATGTCTAACTTTAATGTTAAATCTTCAATGAAAAAGGTTTGCAATTTGTTTGCTTTGACCGCCCTCCTGGTGGCCGGAGCGACAAGTGCGTCTGCTCGCCATTGGGGTGCTAACGTCAACGATGGTGCAGTGACCAACATCGTAGCCGGACAATCGTATGTGCTTCAGCCTGCGTTCTCCGAAGCTGCGAACGGCAACTGCTTCCTCGCCGGACAGAAGTTCACCACAACGACCAGCTTGACGCTCGACAACGTTTTCGTCTTTGAATCAACGGGTGACGGTAAGACCTTCTACCTGAAGCGCAAAGGCGTGAACGAAAACCAGTATCTTGCAGATCCTTCGAACCAAAACTTCTACACCTCCGCTACGGATCGTGCTTGGAAGATCGAAGTGAAGCAAGTCACTGAAGTCAAGGATCCCGAACACTCCTACGAGTGGACGCATGCCAAGGCTGACGGTGTTGACACAACCGAAACCATCAAGGGCGTTCGCGCTTACGTGGAAGAAGCTCGTGCCAACAACGAGGATCTCAACTTGAGCACCTTCACCTTTGTGAATGGTGACAACACCGTCGTGCTCGTTTCGCCCGAAGCGAAAAAGAAGGACGACAAGTACAGCGAGTACAATTTCTTGCTCACCTGCCCCAAGACGGCGCTCAACGGCGATGCCGGCAAGGGCACGGACTACAACCGCAACGCGTGGTTGGTATACGCCGCCAACGAGCTCACTGCCAAGGAAGACCTCCAGGCTGTGATCGCCGAATCGCTCGGTGCCAACTTCAACGTGGATGAATTCTCCGAGAAGTTCCCCCGCGGTAACAACATCGGTGAGTACAACCAGGCGAAGTACGATGCCTTCATGGCACTCTACAACAAGTCGCAAGAGATCCTCAACGGTGGCGCAACGGCTACCGACGACGAGATCGATCAGCTCGTGGTAGATCTGCCCAAGGCTTACACCACCTTCACCACCTCGGGTAAGGTGCTCGAGCCCGGTTACTACATCCTCACTTCCTACCGCTCGCAGGGTACCGGCTATGACGACGGTGCACTTTACGACGGTGGTGCAGTGAACGATAAGGACAAGCAACTGCATTGGACTTACAAGGGTGGCGACATCACCTACAAGAAGGATGCTCCGCTCGACTACAAGAGCTTGAAGTACATCTGGAAGGTGACGAAGAACGATGCGAAACCCGGTTACTTCTTCTTCCAAAACTTGGCTACCAATCGTTACGTGGGTACGGCTCAGAACATTGCCTCCAACGGCAGTATCGTTCCCAGTGCACGTATCGAAATGACGGATGGAGCCGAGGCTTCCTACAACATCGTGACCAGCCGCAACTACCCCGGCTACTTCTGCTTCTACTCGCCCGACCTCTGGCGCGGTAAGGGTAACTACTGGGGTTACAACGGCGGCGACCGTTGGGAATTCGGCGGTGTACACACCGGCAGTGACCACAACGGTACCGTGGTTTGGGACTGGCAGGCTGACGGTTCGACCTTCAAGGCACGCACCATCACCGACCAGGAAGTGGCTGACCTCCTGAAGAGTGCCGAACAAGACATCAACAACGAAAAGGCCCAGAAGCTCCTCCTGCAGGCACAAACTGCTTACAACAACGGCTTCGCTTACATGGGTGTTGACGCTTCGGGCAACCGCATCGCAGATGCTACCAGCGGCAAACTCACGCAAGACGGTCTGATCACTGACGGCACGAAGCTTTCGAGCGACATGGCCGATAAGGAAGAAGGCGTGGGCGCTGAACACGAACCCGCTGTGCTCCTCGACGGCAACCCCGAAACCTACTTCCACACCAGCTGGCACGGTGGCGACGACGCTTGGAAGGGCGGTCACTACCTCCAATTCCAGCTCGACAACCCCGAGAGCGAACTCCTCCTCAAGTGGGTGAAGCGTAACCACAACAACGCCAACGGCGGTGCACCCGAAAAGATCACGATCTGGGGTGCCAAGACCGAAGCTGCCCTCGCTGCCAACAAGGCCGACAAGCACGACCAGGACGGCAATGTGGTAACGGACGAAAACGGCAACAACGTCGTTGACTTCGACGCTTGGAAGAAGAACCAAGGTTGGGATTCGCTTGCGGTTTCTACGTTCAGCTATCCCTACACCGTAACGTGGGACAACAACGGTACGGAAGTGAAGAAGACGAACTTCGCCGGTACGGCTCACTTCGTGATCCCCTCTGACAAGGGTGCCTACAAGTACTTCCGCATGGAGGTGACCAAGACAGTAGGTAACGGTGAAGCCAACGGCAACAAGTTCTTCTATGGCTCTGAATTCCGCGTTTACAAAGGCGCTTACGACGGACAGAACTCGCTCATCGACGCTGTTCCTCAGGCTGACCGCGACGCCCTCACCGGTGCTATCGCAACGCTGAAGAACGAAGTGAACAACAAGCAGGCTACGAAGGCTTCGATCGAAGCACTCCAGGCTGCCTACGACAAGTTCCTCAAGAACTATCCTGATCCCTCTCGCGTGACGAAGGCGCTCGAAGCTGCCAAGGCTCTCGAAGCTGCTGCTGAAGAAGGCACCGACATGGGTTACTACGCTGCCGGATCGAAGGCTACTTACCAGGCTGCCATCGAAGCGGTTGCCGGCAAGCTCAAGGCCATCACCGATGTGAAGCAGCCCACCGTTGCTCAGGTGAACGACCTCCTCGCTCAAGTTGACGCCGCCAACAAGGCATTCGCTGAAAAGCTCAACGTGCCCGCCGACGGTATCTACCGCATCATCAGCAAGTCTTCTGAAGCTAGCGTAGCTGAAAACAGCGTAGTGGCTAACACGGCTTCGACGCAAAACTACCTCAAGCTCGACGGTCGCGTGAAGGACGGCAGCACCTACAAGGATGTGGCTGACTTCAACTCTCGCCTCGGCGCTTACTGGAAGCTGACGAAGGTGGCCGGCGGTTACACTTATCAGAACGTTTACACCGGTCTCTACCTCGCTCCGAAGGAAGAGAAGGGTACGCGTGTGATGAGCCTCCGCAAGAACCCCTACACGCTCGATCTCCGCTATGCGAAGACTTCCGGCTGCTTCAACCTCGTGGCTGACACGGCCGACGTACAGGATAAGTCGTATGTCTACCTGAACGCTGAACCCGGTTCGAAGAACCTCGTGCTCTGGAACGAAGCCAACGGTAAGGACAACTCGGCCTTCACCTTCAAGGAAGCTGCTCACGATCTCGATGAGGCCCTCGCTGACGGCTTCACGCTGCCCATCATGAAGGGTGTGCCCCAGATCATCACGCTGCCCATCGCAGCTGATCCCGGTGCAAACAACTTCTACACTGTAATCGGTCAGGATGCCAACAACCGCATCCAACTCAAGAAGCACACGGGTACCCTCGAAGCCGGTCAGGCTTACGTGCTCATCCCCGAAGACGGTGACGAAGAAACCGTGATCAACCTCGTTTCGCAGGCACAGACGCTCGCTACGCTCGCTCCCGTGAGCACGCCCGCAACGCCTGTCAACGGTCTCGTTCCGGTATTCGAAACGACCAAGGTGAACAAGGACAGCGGTGTCTTCAACGCTGACCACTCTAAGGTGCTCCGCTCGGAAGTGGGTGAATCGGTTGCTGCCGGTTCGGGTTACTTCACGAAGATGCCCGTGACTACCGAAACCGGTGACAAGTACCTCGAAACGAACGGTACCATCACCACCGTGGGTCGCGTAGTTGCCAACGGCAAGCAAGTCAACGCTGTTTACACCCTCTCGGGCGTACGCGTGAAAGACACGAAACACCTCCCCGCCGGTCTCTACATCGTGAACGGTAAGAAGGTGGTTGTGAAATAAGCGCACAGCTGACTTACTTCTCTCCTATTGATTTTCCGCCTCGTCCTCTCGCAGGACGGGGCGGTTTTGCGTTTCGGCAAGAATGCGTAACTTTGCACATGGCGCCGACCGATGCGCACAATTGTTTCACTCCCTCATTTTTCCTCCTATGGCCAAAGACGAACTCACTCCGATGATGCGGCAGTTTCATGACATGAAAGCGGCCAACCCCGATGCGATTCTGCTGTTTCGCTGCGGCGACTTCTACGAAACGTATTGCGGAGATGCCGTCACGGCCTCGCAGGTGCTGGGGATCACCCTGACGAAACGCAACCAAAAGGGGGCGAACGCCTCGACGGAAATGGCAGGTTTTCCCCACCATGCGCTCGACAACTACCTGCCGCGCCTGATCCGGGCAGGATATCGAGTGGCCATCTGCGACCAGCTCGAAGACCCGAAATTGACCAAGAAATTGGTGAAACGAGGCATCACCGAATTGGTGACACCGGGGGTGGCGCTGGGCGACAATGTGCTCTCAAGCCGGGAAAACAACTTTCTGGCTGCCGTGCATTTCGGCGCGGCCGATGTGGGACTTTCGCTGCTCGACATTTCGACGGGTGAATACCTGGTGGCCGAAGGCGACACGGAGTACATCGACAAATTGCTGACGGGCTTTGCCCCGAAAGAGGTGCTCATTCAACGCGAGGAGAAAGGGAAATTCGAGCAGTTGTTTTCGGGACGTTATTTCATTTTCGAACTCGACGACTGGGCTTTTTCAGAAGGCTCGGCACGCACCAAGGTGCTGAAACATTTTGAGGTGAAGAATCTCAAGGGCTTCGGCGTGGACCACCTGCACACGGCGATCACGGCGGCGGGAGCGATCCTGACGTATCTCGACCAGACGCAACACCACCACATCGAACACATCACCCGCATCACCCGCATCGAAGAGCAGCGTTTCGTGCGGCTCGACAAATTCACGATTCGCAATCTCGAACTCATTTCGACCAACCACGGTGACGGGACGTCGCTGCTCGCGGTGCTCGACCGAACGCTCTCCCCGATGGGCGCGCGACTGATGAGACGGCAGGTGCTTTTCCCGCTTCGCTCGGTGAAGGAAATTGAACAGCGACTGGACAGTGTGGAGCATTTCTTCCGCGAACCGGAATTTCGAGAACTCTGCGAAATGGAACTGGGGAAGGTGGGCGACTTGGAACGCATCGTCTCGAAGGTGGCGACGGGACGCATCAATCCACGAGAGATGCAGCAACTGCGCTGTGCTTTGGAAACGGTGGTGGTGCTCAAAAATGCGTGCAAGCAGGCTGCGCAAGAGAGCATTCGCAACATCGGCGAACGACTGGACGCCTGCACACCATTGCGGCAGCGCATCGAACGCGAATTGCGCACCGACCCGCCGCTCACGGTGAACAAGGGTCAGGTCATCGCCAACGGAGTGAATGCACAACTCGACGAACTGCGCAACATACAGACCTCGGGAAAGGACTATTTGCTCCAAATACAAGAACGCGAAATCGCACGTACCGGCATCCAGAGTCTGAAAATCGGTTTCAACAACGTGTTCGGCTATTATATGGAGGTGCGCAATACTTATAAGGAGTTTGTGCCGCCGGAATGGATACGCAAACAGACGCTCGTCAACGCGGAGCGCTACATCACGCAGGAGTTGAAGGAATATGAGGAGAAAATTCTCGGGGCAGAAGACAAAATTCTGGTGCTCGAAACCCGACTTTACGGCGAACTGGTGGCTGCGGCAGCCGAACATATTGCGGCACTGCAACGCAATGCGCATGCGCTCGCGGAGTTGGACGTGTACCACTCGCTAGCGGTGCTGGCGATGGCACAACACTATGTTCGACCGGTGGTGGACGAAAGCGAGGTGCTGGACATCAAGGCGGGGCGACACCCGGTGATCGAAACGCTCATGCCGCCGGGTGAGGAATATGTGCCCAATGATGTGCGACTGGACACGGCGGAACAGCAGATCATGATGATCACAGGACCGAACATGGCGGGTAAGAGTGCACTGCTTAGACAAACGGCGCTTATTACCTTGATGGCGCAAATCGGTTCGTTCGTCCCGGCCGACTCGGCCCGGGTGGGCATCGTCGACAAGATCTTCACGCGTGTGGGCGCATCGGACAATATTTCGGTGGGCGAGAGTACCTTTATGGTCGAAATGAGTGAGGCGGCGAACATCATGAACAACATCACGCAACGTAGCTTGGTGCTTTTCGACGAATTGGGACGCGGCACTTCGACTTACGACGGCATTTCCATCGCGTGGAGCATCGTGGAACACTTGCACGAACGTCCCAAAATGCATGCGCGTACGCTCTTTGCCACTCACTATCACGAGCTCAACGACATGGAAGCGCTTTTCCCGCGCATCAAAAACTACAATGTTTCCGTGCGCGAAGTGGATCACCGCATCGTCTTTCTCCGCAAATTGGCGCGCGGCGGTTCGGAACACTCTTTCGGTATCCATGTGGCGCGTCTGGCAGGGATGCCGAATGCGATTGTGCAACGGGCAGAGGTGATTCTGCACCAATTGGAACACAACAATGCAGACAACCGACAAGTGCAGCCTCCCACAGCAGAAAACAGACAAACGAACGGTGCTCCCAGCGGAACCCAGCTGTCGTTTTTCCAACTCGACGATCCGGTGCTCGAAGCCGTGCGCGACGAAATTCTGCATCTCGACGTCAACCACCTCACTCCGGTCGAGGCGCTCAATAAACTCAACGACATTCGCAAAATCATCACGGGAAAATGAGTGCGCAGTGCGCCGCCGGTTGCGCGCCGCACGGATGTGTCTTCGTGGCTGCACCCCTTGATCGCGTAAATGTCTGCCTGTCATCGACCGAGCGCAGACACCTTCGACGGGGCGCAGACCTATTCAACAGAGTAAAGGCGCATTCAACAGAACTGAGCAGAAGCGTACTCAACTGAGCAGAGGCGCACTCAACTGAGCAGCGACTCTTTCACGAAAAATCAAGGTCTCGAGCTCCGATTTCTCCCCACCTAGCTGCACAAAATGCGCGCAAATGAGCAAAAAACGCGCTTTTTATAGGGTAAACCTTTGCCGGTTTGAAGAAATACCACTACTTTTGCAGCTGTAACCTCAGAAATGACTAATTTCTAATCATCAAAATAAGAACAACAATGTCTGAAATTGCAGAAAAAGTAAAGGCAATCATCGTAGAAAAGCTCAGCGTTGATGCAGCTGACGTACGTGAAGACGCAAGCTTCACCAACGACCTCGGCGCAGACTCTCTCGAAACGGTAGAACTCATGATGGACCTCGAAAAGGAATTCAACATCACCATCCCCGAAGAGGAATCTGAAAAGCTCTCCACCGTAGGTGACGCTATCGCGTACATCGAAGAACACGCCAAGTGATCTTGCCCGCGCTCAACGAGGTGAGCTAACGCTCATCTCTTCGCAAATGTGCTAATGCGCTACGGTACCCATTCGGCGGCACCGGCGCATTAGCACATTTCAGCGTAGCATCCTCTCATCTCCCACTAATCCCCACACCCCTATGGAACTCAAAAGAGTAGTCGTCACCGGTCTCGGTGCCATCACCCCCGTCGGCAACACCCTCGAAGCCACGTGGAACAGCCTTCTCAACGGCGTTAGCGGCGCAGCACCCATTCAAGGCTTCGACGCTTCACGGTTCAAAACGCAGTTTGCCTGCGAAGTCAAAGACTTCAAGGCAGCAGATTTCATTGACCGCAAAGAGATTCGCAAAATGGATCTCTATGAACAATATGCAGTCGTGGCGGCAATGCAAGCTGTACAAGACAGCGGTATGGATCTCGAAACGATCGACAAGGACAACATCGGTGTAGTGCTCGGAGTGGGCATCGGCGGTATCCACACTTTCGAAGAGCAAATCAGCGAATACGCCCTCACTCACGAAGAGAAGGGACCTCGCTTCAGCCCCTTCTTCATCCCCAAGATGATCGCCGACATCGCATCCGGACAGATCTCCATCATGTACGGATTCCACGGTCCTAACTACACTACAACTTCGGCTTGTGCCTCGTCGACCAACGCCATTGCCGACGCATTCAACCTCATTCGTCTCGGCAAAGCCAGCGCCATCATCACCGGCGGTGCAGAAGCAGCCATCACCCCCGGAGGACTCGGCGGTTTCAACGCCATGCACGCTCTCTCCACCCGCAACGACGATCCGCAACGCGCCAGCCGCCCCTTCAGCAAGAGCCGCGACGGTTTCGTCATGGGCGAAGGCGCAGGTATTCTCGTGCTCGAAGAACTTGAACACGCCAAGGCACGCGGCGCAAAGATCTATTGCGAAATTGCCGGCGCAGGTATGAGTGCAGATGCCCACCACCTCACGGCTTCCCATCCCGAAGGACTCGGTGCCAAACTCGTGATGCAGCGCGCCCTCGAGGATGCCGGACTGCAACCCGAAGACATTGACTATATCAATGTGCACGGCACGTCCACGCCCGTCGGCGACGTCTCCGAAGCCAAAGCCATCACGCAGGTTTTCGGCGACCATGCTTATCAACTCAACATCTCCTCCACCAAGTCGATGACCGGTCACTTGCTCGGTGCCGCCGGTGCTGTAGAAGCCATCGTTTGCTGCCTGGCCGTACAAAACGACATCGTACCGCCCACCATCAATCACGATGAGGAAGACCGCGACGAAAACATCGACTACAACATGAACTTCACCTTCAACAAGGCTCAGCAACACACCGTGCGTGCAGCGCTTTCCAATACTTTCGGATTCGGCGGACACAATGCCTGCTGCATCGTCAAGAAGTATCAAGCCTGAGAAGACTGAACAGAACGCCTTCCCCGCTGTGGGATTGAAAAATACGGATTGTACGCTTGGTTGTTACACACGTAATGACCAAGCGTACAAAACTATTTTTTCGCTTTCGTCCCCCATGCGCTGCGTTCTCTCGTCCTCCCCACCCCATTATGAAAAATCTATTCGACCGAGCCAAACTCTTTTTCTCTAAAGATCGGGAGTTTCGCTCAGCCCTCTACGACATCATGGGCTTCTGCCCACACAACATCGATCTCTATCGCACGGCATTCGCTCACAAGTCACAAGAGTATCGATCGAAAAAACTCGGCAACAAGCCGCTCAACAATGAGCGACTCGAGTTTCTCGGAGACGCCGTCCTCGAAACCGTCGTCAGCCACATCGTCTATCGCCATTTTCCCAACAAGCGCGAAGGCTTCCTCACCAATACGCGTTCGAAAATCGTATCGCGCGAATCACTCGGCAAGCTGGCCAAAGAGCTCCACATCGATCGCCTCATCCAGAGCCAGACCCACAGCCGCACCCACAACTCCTACCTCGGCGGAAACTCCTTCGAAGCCCTCATGGGCGCCATCTATCTCGACCGAGGATTCCGCTACGCCTTCCGCTTCGTCGAGCAACGCATCATCGGTGCCGTCCTCGACCTCGAATCCGTGGCAAGCAAAGAAGTCAACTTCAAAAGCAAGCTTTTGGAGTGGAGCCAAAAAAACCGCATCCGACTCGAATTCAAGGACAGCGCCACCGACACCGACAAAGCCAACGGCCCCTCGTTCCTCACCACCATCGTCATCGAAGGACTCTACGCCGGGGAAGGTATGGGCTACTCGAAAAAAGAGAGTCACCAAACCGCAGCCAAGGACGCACTCACCAAACTGCGCCGCGAACCGCAGTTCCTCGACAGCGTATTCCGCGCCAAAGAAAAGCGCACGGCCATGGGCGCCGAAGAGTTCTTCACCGTGCCCAAGATAGACGAGATCGAAGCGGAAATCGCCAAGGAACAAAGCGAAGGCACCCCCGCCCGCAAAGACAATGCGCGCAACGAACGCAGCCGCAAAGAGAAAGGCGGAGAACAGCGCAACGACAAACGAGCCGACCGTCAAAAAGAAAATCGAGAAGACAAAAACACTGAGCGCAAAAACACCAAAGCGCGCGGTGAAAAGCAAGACGAAGACGGAGCAAAAGGCAACGCCGAGCGCAAAGACCGCAAAAACAAAGGTGCCGAAGCACGCAAGGAACGTGAGCAACGACGTCGCGCAGCGGAGCGCGAAACGGCCAACGGCGAAAGCAAAAATGAGGCCGCTGCCGATGCGCCCAAGGCAAAGACAGACGAACGCCACAGATCGAAAAAGAACGCCCCCGCGCAGGAACCGAAGGAGACTCCGGCTGCTGAAAACAACACCGCAGCCTCCGAGGTTAGTACACCCGGCGAAAGTGCAACGACTGCACCCCAAAAGGAACAGCCCCACGTTCGCTCTCAACGCAAAGAGCAGCGTGCTGACGCCGAACCGACAGCCGTAGCAAATGCCGATGCGCCGCGCAACGAATCAGCAGTTCAAGCCAACGAGACCTTAGCGAACGAAGTGGCAGCGCCCACGACGGCTCCGCAAAGCGAAACCGCGGCACAAAGCGAAACGCCAACGATACGCCACGACGAACCGCTGCCTCAACCGGAACCTGCACAGGCACTACCCGACACGCCCAACATTCTGCCGCAGTCGGATCGTATTGAGGCACAAGGCCGAGAAGCAACACCAACTGTTCAGCCCGAAGAACCCACGGCAGTGTTTGCTCCCATGCAATTGCCCGCTGCCATCGCCGACGAGCTGAAGCCGGAACAGCCGAAGGAATCCGTCACCTCTGAAGAGCCGGCCACACCCGTTGCCGAGTCCACCGACGAACGCGATACCCTCTGCACACAAGAGAAACGCGATGCTTCGCCCGACGAAAACTCAGTTTCGCCGGTGGAACAGCCCGCTGCGCAGGAAGCTGACCCGGGTGTGACATCAGCCCCCGATCGTTCTACCGAAGAAAGCGCCCCCCCCGCCGCTTCCGCAGACGAGGCGCCCGAGGAAGCGCCCGAGGAAGCGCCCGCACCGCGCACTGAACAACAGAAAAAACGTGCGCGCCGTCAGAACAAGGCTCAAAACGCCGCCGGCTACACCAACACCACACCGCCGCCGGCCGAACAAAGTCGCCGCGCCGAAAAGGCCGAACGCCGTTTGCGCGAAGAAGCCCACCGCCGCGACGTGGAACGAGCGCAAAACGATCTCGCCGACGAGGCTGAACGCACCGACACGCCGGAAGAAGAATCGTCGGACGCGCAACCCACGGCACGACGCAACACCCGCAGACGCCGCGGAGGTGCCCGCCGACGCAAAAATGGGCGCAACAACGGCAATGCCGAAAATGGCAACGCCGGCAACGCCGACAACGCCTCACAACAGGATGCCGACCCCAACTAATCGCGGCACCCACCTCACATTTTTCAAGCACGCTAACCCGAATATACCAACATGGCATACATGACCCAAGAGGGCTACGACAGCCTCGTCGCCCAGCTCCGCCGTATGGAGCAAATCGACCGCCCGGCTGCATCGGCAGCCATCGCTGAAGCCCGCGACAAAGGCGACCTCTCCGAAAACGCCGAATACGACGCGGCAAAAGAAGCGCAGGCCCACCTCGAAACCAAGATCAACGAACTCAAAGCCACCATCGCAGCGGCCAAGATCATCGACACCTCCAAGCTCCGCACCGACATCGTCCAGATCCTCTCCACCGTTGAGATGAAGAACGTGAAGGTAGGCGCCAAGATGAAGTACACCATCGTCTCGGAAAGCGAAGCCGATCTCCGCGCCGGCAAAATTTCGAGCACCACCCCCATTGCCCAAGCCCTCCTCGGCCACAAGGTGGGTGACATCGTCGACGCACAAACACCCCGCGGCGTCATCCAGCTCGAGATTCTCAATATCACCGTCTGATTCCCTGCTTCGCCGTTCCCTACTCCACCGAACGGAAACGAGGCACGCATCAAACCACCGAAAATCCCGCAGGCAATTCCACATCGCCTGCGGGATTTTTTTGTCCGTCCCTTCACCTCTATCCATTGCTGCACAGCCATTCTCCAAAGCACCATCTCCTCCCCATAATGAAAGGAAAAAGAGAACGACTTCCACGCAAATTAAAAATTCCCACCACAAAACATTGGTTCATTAAGAATAAAGCCATATATTTGCGCACATGGGATGACATTATCCACACAACCTCAAGATTAAGTTTCACTCAATTAAAAACACTACCATGAAAAGGTTCCTCCACTTCCTTCTGTTCTCCTTCTGCCTCCTGGCTGCCATAGCCTGCGGAAAGAAAAACGGCGAAAAGATCACTTACCGCTTCGTTCCCGAACTCAACAAACCCGTCGTGTACAATTTCAAATCCACAACCGAAATGAACGTCGGGGGGAAAGATGTTTCTATGCAAATGGGAATGAAAATGCAGATGACGCCCACTGCACGCGAAAACGGCGTCACCACCATCTCCACACAAATTCTTGATATGTCGGTATCTACCGGCAACGAGGAGGCCGATCGCTCAATGGAACAATCCATGCAGCAATTCAAACAGTTGTTTTCTACGCTGCACATCATCACACAGGTCAATGAGCGAGGCAACACCGTCGGAAAAACCACTTACGAAGGACTGCCCGAAGAATACGCAGCGATGTTCCAAAGTCAAATGGGCGGTTCCTCAGACCTCAGCAACAACTTGAAATACTTCCCCGAATACCCCATCGGCCAAGGTGATTCATGGAAGGGCAAGACACACACCGACAAAATCGATTGCGATGCGGTGTACACTCTCGAGGAAGTAACCAATGACGTGCTCACCGTGAGTTTCAAGGGAAAAATGACCCTCAGAAACAATCCGCAGGCAACGGTGCAAATCACCGTACAAGGTAGCAGCCAATACAACCGCAAAACAGGAATGAACATTCCCGGCACCTTCACTGCTGAAACGAAGGCCACCACCGCCGGCCAACAAGTGAAATCTACCATTTCGATGTAACCGACTGCCTGCGCAGCATGAAAAGATATCTATTTGTTCTGCTACTCTGCATCTGCACCCTGGGTTTTGTTGCCTGCTCCCACAAAGGAAACGGCGAAAAAGTAACCTATCGATTTGCACCGATAATTGGTCAATCGATGGAATACACGACAACTTCAGTTATTGAAACGAGCTTCTTTTGGCAACCCATCACTTTCACCAACAAGGTGAAAACAAAGGAGACCCCCATTTCAAAGGAGAACGGCATCTTCACCTTAATGTCACAGATTGAAGACTTGTCGACGACTGTAAGCGATCCCAAAGCGAACGCAGCCATCCAAGAAGAAGTCCAATCAACCAAGGCGAAAATCATCGGCACGCACATCTTCACCAAGGTCGACGAGCAAGGCAACGTCGTGGCAGAGCCGCACCACGAAGGCATTAGCGCAGAAGAAGCAAAAATATTGACGCAAGACAATCTCGGCATAGAGATGGTCTACCGCATGAAGTTCTTCCCCGAACACGCCATCACAGTAGGAGACACCTGGGAGAACGAAATGCAAAGAAACCGAACCAGAGCCAATATAAAATACAAACTCGAACAGCTGGACGACACTTCCATGACGGTGAGTTTCACCGGTACGGTACAATCCACCATTAAAGAAAACAAGAAATGGGTTCTTCAGGTGGAAGGCAAGAGGCAATTCGATCGCTCTACCGGCGTACCGATCCCTGGCACCACGAAAGTAAGAATGACAGGGAACACTGATCAAGAAGGTGGAAAAATCACCCTCACGTCCACGATGTAAACCCACTCACCTCCCATACCCCACAACTGGCCCAAGCCCTGCCACCTTCTACAAGGACCATGCGCAGGGGGATGTGTTGTTACCTATTGAGCCACTTCTTCATGCGCTGAGAATGCCTCTTCAACTCAAGCACAACGGCAACTTCCCATCGCAGGGCAACCCACTTTTAGAAGTTTCGGGAAACGGCAACACGGCCGCATACAACAACAGCCGATCACATTGCGTGATCGGCTGTTCTCTTTCCATTACAATATTGTTTTTTTCGTCAAGTAAAGCTCAGCACCACCTTGCCGGATGCTCCGCCGGAGGCCACTTTTCGCAGTGCATCGTTCGTTTCGGCGAAGGGGAACACCTGCCCCACTGAAGGTTGGATACCTTTTTCGCCAATCAGACGAGCGACCTCGGCCAACTGACGGCCATTGCTTTGCACGAACAAGAATTCGTAACTGACACCCAGCTGTCTTGCCTTTCTTTCTACGCCGAACGCCGCCAAAGCGAAAAGCCAACGCTTCCAAGTGGGCAAACCAAATCGCTTCGCGAAACGAGCATTCGGCATCCCTCTGAGCGAAACAATTTTTCCACCGCGACGCAACAACTGCATTTGTCGTTCTAACTCCTTTCCGCCCAGACTATCCAACACATAATCTACCGGCTCCAGCACCTCCAAATAGTCTTCCTCGCGATAGTCGAGATAGCGATCTGCCCCCAAGGCCATGACGCGCTCACGGCTCGCGCTGTTGCCATTGGTGTACACCTTCAGTCCGCGTGCCTTGGCGAGGGGAATCGCCATCGCACCGAGCCCACCGGAACCGCCCGAGATGAAAATGCTCGAACCGGGCTTCGCCTCCAACAAGTCCAAAGCTTGGTAGGCCGTCAACGCCGTCAGCGGAATGCTGACCGCCTCTTCAAAACTCAAACCTTCGGGCATACGTGCCACAGCGTCAGCCGGCACGGCCACGTATTCGGCGAAAGCTCCGGGGCGCGAGATGGGAAGACGCGCAAACACCGCATCGCCCACCGCAAAATCGCTCACTTCGCTGCCCACTTCCACGATCAAGCCGGCACACTCGTTGCCCATCGTCTGCGGCAGCGCATAAGGCGTGATCATTTTCACATCACCGCGTGTGATCATATTGTCCAGAGGGTTCACGCCGGCGGCCTTCACCTCGATCAGCACCTCGTTCGGCGCCACCTGTGGGCGCGGCAGATCCACGCAATTCAAGGCCAGATTCTTATTGTCGTATTGTTGTAGTTGAAAAGCTTTCATCTGATTATTTCGTTTCGCTTGTGGTTACGTTCTTTTCGCTCGCCTTATAGAAGGCTGTGGCTTGTATGCTAAACAGTTCGGGTTCTTGGAATATGGCACCGTGTCCTGCTCCCTCAATGATGGTCAGCGTGGCATTCGGCAGGCGATGCACCATGTCGTAACTGCCGGCCGTCGGCACCATGCGGTCGTTGTCGCCGTTCACCACCCAAATGCGATGCGGCAATCCCGATAAATCTTGGCGTTCAGCCTTCGCCCAACCCACCACGGCTTTCAACTGCCGTCTCAAGGCCGAGAGGGTTGTCGACTTGTCGCGATCGCGACGCAGCGCCGTGCGCAAAATGAAGGCTTTGGCGCGATGTTTGGCTTCGGAAGTCGAGGGGAAGAATAAATAATAGCGCGGATCGCGCCCTGTGCATAGACCGCGCAACATGTCGTAGTAGGTGATGCGCGGCACGCGTGCAATGCCATTATCTCCCGCAGGCCCCGTGCCGGCCAAGATGACGCGATCCACCAACTCCGGCGACTGCGCCAAGAGCGACTGCGCCACAAAGCCGCCCAAAGAAAGCCCGAGCAGATGCACTTTCGTGTAGCCCAAAGCACGAATGAACGCAATCGCTTCGCGCGCCATCTCCTCGACAGAGGTTGCACACTTTCCGGCCGATAGCCCCATGCCGGGATAGTCAAAACTAATCACCTTGAAATCTGCAGCCAGCGCATCCATCAACTGCGGATCGCAATTATCTAAGTTCGCCGCAAGGTGGTTGAGGTAAACAATGGGCGTGCCCTCGGCCGTGCCGATACTACGATAAGCCACTGCGGCTCCGTCAACTTCTACAAACTTTGTGGGGGTATCAATGTAATGTTCTTTCATCGTGAGTGCTTTGTTTTTGATTACGGTGCAAAGGACGCACTTTTCATTCACTCCCACACGACAAGTATTTGTCAACCCTGCAAAAGCCGCTTGCGAATGAGGGTCACGTTTTGCCGACTCAGCCCTAAATAGCTCGACAAATCGGCCACCGAAATTCGCGGCATCAGCGCCCCGAAGTTTTTCAAAAACAGGCGATAACGCTCTTCGCCGTTGCGAATGAGCAAAGATTCGGTGTGCGCCAACAAGCGAGCGTATTCGTGCTCGATCAAATAGCGTACCAAGCGTTCGAGCTCCGCATGAACCGTGCGCAGTTTGCCGAGATACTCGTAACTGAAGGCCACCACAATAGTATCTTCCAACGCCTCGAAACTGAAATGCGAAGGCCGTGGAAACTCCAACGAGGTGTAGTGGGTGGCAAACTCGCCTTCTGCCACAAAATTGACGGTGATGTCTTCGATCGCCGTGGGATAGTAAGCCCGCACCAGCCCTTCGATGACCAAATGCGCCTCGTTGGGCACCACACCGGCCTTCAACAGCAGTTCGTGCTTCTTGAAACGAACAATGCGCCATCCCAAGGACAGCGCATCGAGGAGACCGGGCGATAAATCGGGACAGAAACGATGCAGCTGCTCGCGACAGCGCACAAAAATTTGTCGATCTGTGAGCGGAGTTTCTATCGTTTGTTCCATAGTGGTCTGTTGTGTTGGGGTGAACTGAAAAGGGATTCCACGGACAAGTCCCGATGCGCTCTCAACGCACGCTTCACTTCTTCCGCAACTCCCAAAAAGCCACCGCCGAAGCCGCAGCCACATTGAGCGAGTCCACATTGTGATACATGGGGATGCGCACCGTGTAGTCGGTGCTCGCGATCACCGTGTCGGCCAAGCCGTCGCCCTCCGTACCCATCACGAGCGCCAAGCGCGGTTCGGCCTTCAGCACCGGATCGTCGAGCGAAATCGACCGATCGGTCAGCGCCATGGCCGCTGTGCGGAAGCCCAACGCCTGCAACTCCCCTACGGGATCGGCCGACCAAGCCCAAGGCACGAGAAACACGCTGCCCATCGACACGCGCACTGCACGCCGATTGAGCGGGTCGCAGGCCGTGCGCGACAGCACCACGGCATCGATGCCCAAAGCGGCGGCCGAACGGAAGATCGCACCGATGTTGGTGGCATCGGTCACCCCGTCGATTACACACACGCGCGCCGCATCGCGCACCACTTCCGCCACCGACATTTCGGGACGGCGGCGCATGGCACAAAGCACACCGCGCGTGAGGGTGTAGCCCGTGAGCTGCGCCAAGAGTTCGCGCGGACCGGTATAGACGGGGATGTCGCCGCAGCGACTCAACACATCGGCCGCATCACCCGTGAGATGCCGCTCCTCGCAGAGCAACGAGAGGGGTTCGTAACCCGCATCGAGCGCCACGTGGATCACCTTCGGACTTTCGGCGATGAACACGCCACGGGAGGGGTCGACTTTGCTGCGCAACTGCGCTTCGGTCAAGGCACTGTAAACCTCTACACCGGGATCGGACAGGGAGGTGAGATGGAAAATGGGCATAAGGGATTTCTTTTCGCGATCAGTCATTCGTGAGGCACCCTCCGTCATGGCCTTCGCCTGGGCAAACTGCGTTCGGGGCGCCCGAAGTGCAAAGTTAGCGGAAAATATCTTGTCGCACTCCCCCGCTCCACGAAAAGTAGTCCATCGAGCAAGCCCGACAAAGCCACCCGGCAGCCCCAACAAAGCACAACACTCCCGCCGAGCTCGAACCCGACGAGAGTGTATGGTGTGTGAAAAAGAGAGGGCCTGCGCCGGAGACTCAGGGTTGCGCTCTGCGGCCGGAGGTCACCACGAGGGGAACCGTCTGCTGCGCGGACTTCGTCGGCGCGCTGTCGGCCGTGCCGCGATAGGCGTTCCAGCTCCAGCCCGCATTGTCCCAATCGTAGTAGTCGCCCGTGTATGTGCTCCAGTCGCTGAAGCTCAGGCTACCCAGATTGAAGCGGAAGCCCGAATCGCCTGCACGACCGATGAAACGGCTGTTGCTCAGATAGTAATCGTAGATCCGCACGTCCAAACCGTGGTCAGAGGGATACGTGAGATAGATTTCGCCGTTGCGGATTTCCCAGTAGAAGCGATGGTAGCGGCGCGAGAGCGGGCCATAGTTGTAGAAGTCGATCTGCTTGCCCCAACCCGAGCGCGCTCCGTAATAGTTCGGCTGGAAAAGCACATACGAGTTGCGCGAATCGAATTGCACCTTTTGTCCCGTGATGGGATTCACCACTTGATAGAACATGCCGAAATCGCCTTGCCACTCGCCGCTGATGGTTTGTGCGCGACCTCGGTCGCCGGTACCGGGATTGTAGGGATAATACGGATTATAGGGGTCATAACCGTCGCCGTCGTAGTACGGATCGTACACACACGAAGCGAGTGACAGCGCCGCTACGAGCAAGACGGGCAGTGCCCAGAAAAGAGAGTAGATTCGTTTCATAATCGGTGATTACTGTGCCGCTGAGGGCGGCAGGTTTGTAGGGCAAATGTAGAGCAAACGCACTGAGCGACCAAACGAATGGGAGAAAAAAAGCATCGTGCGGGGCATTTATTTACTTTTGTGGGCAATTTGCCCCGAACAAGATAGACAGAACGAACATTTGCCCCAAAACACCACGCCACACAAGACAAACGACAAATCTCATCTAAGATCCACACGCAAAGCGCAACGTCGGTCAACCAATCCGGCTCTTCTTCCTCACGAAACCGAGTGAGCGGCGCACCGGCCGGCGATAGCTTTCGCTCCTTATCTCCTCTCGCGTGCGCGCGTCAGGCAGTTTTCGTTTTTTACCTTCACCTCTTCACCCAACCCTCACAACACACTATGCCACAGTGCAATAAGGGTGAAGACTTTGGTAAAATCACCTTCACCTGCGGGCACCATTGCCTTCACCCACGGTGAAGCCGGAAAAAGGACGGATCCTTCACCCCTTTTGCCATTAAAATCAACTCGTTGCGCGCCGCGGTGAAGGGTGAAGGCTAAAAACTAAAAGTGACTGATGCGTGTGTGTACGTGTGCGCGCGAGGAGGGTTCACCCGAATAAGCGGGTGTTTTCCTTCAACGCCCCCCGTGTTTCGAGCGGTTGTTCCCCGCTTCGTCGGGTGCGTGGGTCGCGTCGTGTTTTCCGTCCCGAACTGTCGGATGGGAATCGTGTAGTACGATTTACTATGGACGGGAAAGGAAAATATCGGCACAAAAAAAGAAGTGTCGCCGCCCGCATTTCGCCGTTTTTTACTACATTTGCGAAATCGAGGTGCGCCCTGCTTCGGCGCACCCCCTTTCACGCAAAGACGCTCTCACCATGACCATTTTCAGCAAAATTGCCGCCGGAGAAATTCCCTCCTACAAATGTGCGGAAAACGAAGACTTCTACGCCTTTCTCGACATCAACCCTGTGGCGAAGGGGCACACCCTCGTGATTCCCCGTCGGGAAGTGGACTACATTTTCGATCTCGACGACGAAACGCTCGCCGCCTACCATCGTTTTGCCAAGCGCGTGGCGCTGGCCATCGGCGAAGCTTTCCCCTGTCGCAAAGTCGGCATGGCCGTGCTCGGACTCGAAGTGCCGCACGCTCATATTCACCTCATCCCCCTCAACAATGAGGGCGACATGGACTTCCGCAAACCGAAGCTCCAACTTTCTGCCGAAGAAATGCAGGCGGCGGCCGATGCCATCCGCGTGGCTTTCGAACACCAAAACCCGGCCTAATCTCTCTACACGTCAATTTGCACCTTTATGCACCTCCACCACTTTGTTCTGCTGAGCGCACTGCTCGCAGGCAGCGCGACGGCCGCGGCGCAGTCCTCGGCCGGCCATGTCATTCGACTCGACCGACCGACGTCCTTCAAAGGGGCCGAAAGTTGGTGGGGCGGACATCCCGAACGTTTTGACAGCCTGCACAAGCCCATCAGTGCGGGCGATGCGGCCGTGAACCCCGATGCCGAGTGGGAACGCCGCTCGTTGCCTTTGGGCAATGGGAGTTTGGGCGCGAACCTCATGGGTTCGGTGGCAACCGAACGCCTCACCCTCAACGAAAAGAGCCTCTGGCGCGGCGGTCCGGGGGTGAAGAGCGGTCCGGCTTACTACTGGGATGTGAACAAGGCGAGCGCACCGGTGCTCAAAGCGATCCGCCGTGCTTTCGCCGAGGGCAATACCGAAGAGGCGGCCCGGCTCACATGCGAGAATTTCAACGGCAAGGCGGCCTACGAAACCCGGGGCGAAAAAGATTTTCGCTTCGGCTCGTTCACCACGATGGGTGAGCTCCACATCGCAACGGGACTCGACGAAACGAAAATCCGCGACTACGAGCGCACGCTCTCGCTCGATTCGGCGCTGGCCACGGTGAATTTCACTGCGGCCGACGGTACGCGCTACACGCGCAGCGCGTTCATCTCCTACCCAGACAATGTGCTGGTGGTACGCTTCACCGCCGACCGCCGCGGACAACAAAACCTCACGCTTTCCTACGCGCCGAATCCCTGCGCCGAGGGAAAGCTGGTGCCGGAGGGCAAAGATGGGTTGGTCTATCGTGCACAGTTGGACAACAACGGCATGCGCTTTGTGGTGCGCCTTCGCGCGGTGGCGAAAGGCGGCACGGTGTCGAACACCGACGGGCGTTTCACGGTGAAAGGCGCCGACGAGGTGACCTTCCTACTCACGGCCGACACGGACTACCGCCTGAATCTCGACCCGAAGTTCGACGATCCGAAGGCTTATGTGGGGGTGGACCCCGAACGCACCACGGCGCAGTGGATGAAAGCGGCGGCGCGACGAAGCTATTCGTCGCTTTTCGCCCGGCACTACAAGGACTACGCTGCGCTCTATGATCGCGTGCAACTGCAACTGGACTCCACGCCCGACTCGCTGCGCAACCTGCCGACGGATCGGCGACTGGCGGCCTACCGCAACGGCGCACCGGATCATGATCTCGAAGTGCTCTATTTCCAGTTCGGGCGCTATCTGCTCATCGCCTCGTCGCGACCGGGGAATCTCCCCGCAAACCTGCAAGGGGTGTGGCACAACAACGTCGACGGGCCGTGGCGCGTGGACTACCACAACAACATCAACCTGCAAATGAACTATTGGCCGGCGCTCACAACGGGACTGGCCGAATGCGCCGAACCGCTCACGGAATTCATCCTCTCGATGCGCAAACCCGGGGCGGTAACGGCACGCAAGTATTTCAACGCCCGCGGTTGGATGGCGGGCATCAGCGGCAACCCCTTCGGATTCACCGCTCCCTTCGTGAGTCAAGACATGTCGTGGAACTACAATCCCGTGGCCGCCCACTGGTTGGCTACGCACCTGTGGGAATACTATGAGTTCACACGCGACAAACAGTTTCTTGCCAAGGTGGCTTATCCGGTGCTGAAGGAGTGTGCGCAATTCTCGGAAGACTACCTGTGGCAAAAACCGGACGGCACGCTCACGGCGGCGCCTTCGACTTCGCCCGAACACGGACCGGTGGACGAGGGAACGACCTTCACCCACGCAGTGATTCGCGAAAACCTGCAAGAGGCGGTGCGCGCAGCGATGATTCTCGGCGTGGACAACAGCGACGTGGCCACCTGGAACAACACGCTTGCGCATCTGGTTCCTTACAAGGTGGGGCGCTACGGGCAGTTGCAAGAATGGAGTAAAGACATCGACGATCCGAACGACCATCACCGGCATGTGAACCACCTCTTCGGTTTGCACCCGGGAACGACGATCTCACCCATCACCACCCCTGCGCTGGCTGAAGCGGCGCGCGTGGTGCTCGACCACCGCGGCGACGGCGCCACCGGTTGGTCGATGGGATGGAAACTCAACCAGTGGGCACGTTTGCACGACGGCAACCGCAGCTACAAGCTCTTTGCTAATTTGCTGAAAAACGGAACGGCCGACAACCTCTGGGATATGCATCCGCCGTTCCAAATCGACGGTAATTTCGGCGGAACGGCCGGCGTGGCCGAAATGCTCCTACAAAGTCACGTCGGCGGTTTGCACCTCCTGCCCTCACTGCCCGATGCGTGGCGCAACGGCTGCGTAAAAGGGCTGCGCGCCCGCGGCGCTTTCGTCGTGGATCTCGATTGGCGCAACGGACAACTGCACGAAGCGCGCATCACCTCGCTGGCCGGTGAAGATTGCACTGTGCGCTACGGACAACAGACCCTCGATTTCCCCACTCACAAAGGACATGTCTACCGACTCCTGCTCAAGGACGGACGGCTCGAACTCGCAAAATAAAAACGGAGCCCTTTTGCGCCCCAAAAAACAAAGACAACGTTTGGACATTCGACCGACGAATTGTAACTTTGCCCCAATTTACTTTCCATCTCGACTACTTTAATGCAAGAATCTTTCGAACTCATTGCCAAAACCTTCCAGGGACTGGAAGAGGTGTTGGCGCAAGAGCTCATCGAGCTTGGTGCCAACGACGTGCAAATCGGCCGCCGCATGGTCTCCTTCAGCGGAAACCAAGAAATGATGTACCGCGCCAATTTTTGTCTCCGCACCGCCGTACGTGTTCTCAAACCTATTTCCCATTTTCGGGCTCGCAACGCAGACGACGTGTACAAAGCGGTGAAAGAGATCGAGTGGAAGGATATTTTAGATCTTGATACGTCCTTTGTGGTGGACACCACCGTCTACAGCACCGAATTTCGCAATTCGAAATTCGTGGCTTACAAGGTGAAAGACGCCATTGTTGACTATTTTATGGAGCGCGAAGGAAAACGCCCCAATATCAGTGTGGCGAATCCCGATTTGCGACTCAATATTCATATAGCGGAAGAGAATTGCACGCTGTCGCTCGATTCGAGTGGGGAGAGTCTCCACTTGCGCGGCTACCGCACGGCAACCGTCGAAGCGCCAATCAACGAGGTCCTCGCCGCCGCCCTCATCAAAATGAGCGGTTGGAAATTTGATTGCGATCTCATCGACCCCTTCTGCGGCTCGGGTACCATTCTCGTGGAGGCGGCGCTCATGGCACGCAATATCTATCCCGGGGTGTTCCGTCAAAAATTCGGATTCGAAAATTGGAAAGACTTCAACCCCGAACTGCTCAGTTCCATTTTTGAAGACGATAGCAACGAGCGCACTTTCGAACACCACATCGTCGGTTCGGACATCAACCTCCGTGCCGTCGAAGCCGCGTTGGCCAATGCCAAAGCTGCCGGCGTGGCCGATCTCATCACGGTGGAACAACGCGAAATCCGCGACTTCAAAAAGCCGGAAATGCCCGCTGTGCTCATCACCAATCCGCCCTACGGCGAACGACTGCGCCCCGAAGATCTCTCCGATATCTACCGCACGCTGGGCGAGAAGCTCAAACGCGAATTTCAAGGCGGAGAGGCCTGGATCATTTCCTCGCGCGAAGAACTCTTCGACTCGATGCGTCTGCGCCCCTCCTTCAAAGTGCCACTCCAAAACGGATCGCTCGATTGCGAACTCCGCAAATATGTCACCTTCGAAGGCAAACTCGACCATTTCCGCGCGCAAGGCAATGTGGTGAAAACCGACGACGAACTGCGACGCATGGGCGAAAAAGGACGTTTCCGCGACGGCCGCAAACGCGATTTCTCGCGCAAACGTTTCGACGACGACGAAGAGCGCGATGGACGCGGAGCAGGCGAAGAACGTGGCGATCGCCGCTTCAACGACCGCACCGCCGGCGACCGAAAGGGAAAATTCGGCGACCGCGAACGCCGTTTTGATGACCGCGACAACCGTCGCTACGACGACCGCCGCAACGAAGCAGAAGAACGCTACGACCGCAACATCGACTTCTCCGACGATCCCGAACTCGCCGCCACCTATCGCAATCTCCGTGCCCGTCACAACACCTTCGAGCGTGTGCGTCACGCCAAAGACCGCAAGGAGCGCGAAGAACGCGGCGAGAAGTTCGAACGCCGCGACGACCGCGGAGGTTTCAACAAGCGCGGAGGATTTAACGACAGAAAGGGAGCTTACAACGACCGAAAAGGCGCCGGTGACCGCAAGGGTTACAACGATCGTGGAGGCTTCAAAGGTCGCCGAGACAACGACCGCCGTGACGGCGGCGGCTACAACCGCGACCGCCAAAACCGTTACGACGGCAAGCCCTCCGATCGTCGCCGCGATGACCGTCGCGACAATGATCGCGGAGGCTACAACAAACGTGGCAGCTATAACGATCGTGGAGGCTACGACCGCCGCGACAAAGGTGGGTTCTCCCGTTCGCGCCGCGACGATTGAACCGGCCCCACCGATGTTCTCTCTTTTTCGTTCACGATTGAGCACGCTGTTCGCATGAAAAAAATCATCCTCCTTCTCCTCTCGTTCCTCACGCTCACCGGAATGGCGCAAACCGCACAAAAATCACTCCGCCAACCCACCCTCGACGACCTCATGTGGGGCGGTTCCAACTATTGGAACCTCCAACCCAAAAGCGTCTTCACCGCTTGGTGGGGCGAAGCCCTTCTGCACACCGACGTCGAGCAAGTTTCACAACTGAGTGATGCGGCCGGTCGGCATTTCGATGCGAAAGGCACGCCGCTTTTCACCCTCGCCGAGGTCAATGCCGCGCTCGACACCGCCCGTTGCGGCGTGTTGCGTTCGCTCACCTCCGCCACCTTCCCCGAGGCCGGTCGTACCGTTGCCACCCTTCGCACCGCCCGCGCCCTCTTTCGCTACAATTGGAAAGATCGTCGCGTCGAATGGTCGATCCCGCTCGAACGAGGCATCGAACACCAAGACTTCGCCCCCGCGAGTCACGCCCTGGCTTACACCCAAAACTATAACCTCTACGTCACCACCGCCGACGGACGCCGCCACGCCGTTTCCACCGACGGCAACCGCGAGTTGCTCTACGGCACCTCCGTCCACCGTGACGAATTCGGCATTCACAAAGGCACTTTCTGGAGCCCCGACGGGCGCCGCCTCGCGTTCTATCGCATGGACCAGCGCATGGTCACCGACTATCCGCTCGTCAACATCGACGTGCCCTCGGCCGTGCGCATCGCCCAACCCGCGCCCGAGAAGTACCCCATGGCGGGTATGACCTCCCACAAGGTCACCGTCGGCATCTTCAATCCGGAGAACGATCGCACCGTCTGGCTCGATCTCGGCGATCCCACCGACCGCTACTTCACCAACCTGAGTTGGAGTCCCGACGGCAACCGCCTCTACATCATGGAAGTGCTGCGTTCGCAAAAGCGCTGCGACCTCGTCGCCTACGACACCCACACCGGCGCGCGACTCGGGGTGCTCTACACCGAAACCAACGAGCGCTTCGTCGAACCCCAAAACCCGCTCACGTTCTTGCCGTGGGACAAAGACAAGTTCATCTACCAAAGCGAGCGCGACGGCTTCAACCACCTCTACCTCTTCAACACCAAAGGCCAATTGCTCAAGCAGCTCACCTCCGGCAAGTTTGAAGTGCTCGAACTCCTCGGTTTCAACACCCGCACCCGCAGCGTCATCATCCGCAGCAACGAGAGCGGCCACATCCGCGAGAACCTCTACGCCGTCGATCTGAAAACCGGTCGTCGCACCCTACTCGACAACGGCGTAGGCGTGCACCGCGCCCAACTCTCACCGAACGGCACCCTGCTGCGCGACACCTGGTCGTCGCCCACCACCTACCGCAACATCGTCGTGCGCAGCACCGAGCGCCCGCGCGAAACCCTTCGCCTCCTCGAAGCTGCCGATCCGTGGCGTGAGTTCACCATGCCCCGCGTCGAAAGCGGGAGCATCTTGGCCGCCGACGGCAAAACGCCCCTCTACTATCGGCTCGTCAAGCCCGTCCACTTCGATCCCAACAAGCAGTATCCCACCATCGTCTACGTCTACGGTGGCCCCCATGCCACCAACGTCAAGGAGTCGTGGAACTACCAAGCCCGCCCGTGGGAATACTACATGGCCAACCGCGACTACGTCCTCTTCATTCTCGACAATCGCGGATCGGGCGACCGTGGTTTCGAATTCGAAAGTTGCACCCACCGCCACCTCGGTCGCATCGAGATGGCCGATCAGATGCAAGGCGTTAAATACCTCTCTTCCCTCCCCTTCGTCGATACCACCCGCATCGGCGTGCACGGTTGGAGTTTCGGCGGTTTCATGACCACTAACCTCATGCTCTCCCACCCCGAAGTCTTCAAAGTCGGTGTCGCCGGCGGTCCCGTTCTCGACTGGAAATACTACGAAGCCATGTACGGTGAGCGCTACATGGAAACGCCACAGACCAACCCCGAGGGCTATGCCGAAGCCAGCATGGTGGGCCACGCCGGTCAACTCAAAGGCCGCTTGCAAATCATCGTCGGCTATAACGACCCCACCTGCGTGCTCCAGCACTCCCTCGCCTTCCTCCGCGCTTGCGAAGACGCCGGCACCCAACCCGACTACTTCGTCTATCCCGGACAAGGTCACAACATGATGGGGCGCGACATGATCCACCTCCACGAGCGCATCACGCGCTATTTCGAAGACCATCTCAAACCGCTGCGCAAATAACCTATCGCCGCGCAACGATCTAAAAACAACGGTGCCGCCTCTCTTGTGAGAGGCGGCACCGCTTTCTTTTGCGCGTGCAAACTCCTTTTACGGCTGTTGTTTCACGTAGATCGAAAAGGTTTGATCAATGGAAGAAACGCCATAGAAAATCACCTTCCGTTCGTGCCCCGTGCGGTTGGGCGAAAGCTTCACCTGCACCTGCCGGCGATCCTTGGAGATCGCAAAGGAATACCAACTGCCCGAAGCACGACAAGTGCCATCTGCCAACGTATCGATTCGCAACGCCTCATCGTCGACGAATTTCGTCGTACCGCATTCATTGAGCGTATCGGGAATGGTCACATTGAACAACGACCAAGCTTTGCGGAAGGGTTTTCCCTCTCGGTTGAGCACATTAACGGTTTGTTCACCGCCCGCTGCCGACAGCGACAATTCGGTAGATCGCACTTCATATTCATCTTTCAGAGAATGCGAACCATCGCAACCGGGCAAAAACAAGAGCGCGCACATCACGCTCGCAACAATCGTGGAAACCGACTTCATCATTTCGAATTGAAAGGAGATTGAACAACATAGAGACTGAAAGAGAGCCTAGATCCCCCATTAAACTCCACATTGCGGGTTTTTCCGGTGTGGTTGGCGCTCACCTTGACGCGAATGGTGTTTTGATCTTTCGATATCGTGAACGAATACCAGTCGTTGTACACGCGTTGACCACCATCGACCAATTTCTCCTTTCGCATCGTCGTGTCTGTCACACTACCACTACAATCCACCCGAGGATCATTCAGACTCGTTCCTTCGGGGTACCACGGAAGGTGTTTTCGATTTCCACTTATGCTGCGCACCGTCACAACGGCCTCACCGCCTTCCTTAGAAAAATACAACTGCCCAGGATAAGCCTGAGGCTCGTCACTCATATCGTCGCAAGACACGACTCCGAGTAAACACAAGCTCGACAAAGCAAGCAACTTCAAAAAATGCATAGACTATTATTTTTGATGGGAGAATCAACGAGAATGGGACGACCGATCCGCCCCTACGAAAGCCAACGAATTGAACCCGTGGTCAAAAGTACATTAACAACCAAGTCTCAATTCAACGGTGCAAAGGTAAGGGAAAATATCCTATTTGCAAAATCGAAAGTTTTTTTTACATCACGACATAAAACAAAAACTTGTTGATCACCGCCGCCCTACCTTTCCCCACTTCCCTCCTCTGCATCAAGAAAGGGGGAAAACGCCACTGCGAGAAGCAGTCAACGCTCCACCACGCGCAAGGAATTGCCACAGCGGCGGTGCGACACCGAGAAACCCAGACTGCGCACCTCCCGACCAAAGGCTTGAAGTGACACGCCGCGCACGGCAGCGGGGCAACGGCGACGCAAGCGGTCGTACAACGCTGTCACCGTGTGCCACTTCCCTTCCTCACCGGTCCGCGGCACACGATAGTAGCGAGACAGGCATTCGGCGAGCGGGGAAGCCACACGAAAGGCGGCATTGGCGCGCTCCTGTAAGCGCGTCATCGCCCGATCCATATAGCAGGGCGCACCGGAAAGTACCTCGCTGCGCAGTTGAGCATAGAGTTGCGCGTGGTCGATGGGCGAGCAGTCGATCGGTGCCTTCACTTCCACACACACAAAGCGACGCGAACCCGTGCCATCAACCAGCACCTCCTTCACATTGCTCGTCGCCATAAACGAAGCCATGCGCGGCAACGACAACAGTTCCTGCCGATAGGCCCGACGCAAACAGAGCTGCTTGAGTTGCAGGAGATTCTTGAGTGTCGCATTTTGCCGCGGCGTGTAGCGGTCGAACTCATCGAGGTTGATCAGCCCCAGTTTGGCCAAACGCGGTTCGGGTGCGGCCGAGCCCACGAGGTCGAACTTGTCGGTGTAGTAATCGGCCAATTCGGGCGGCATGAGCAGACGGCAAAATGTGCTCTTGCGCAGGCCCTGACGCCGACTCACGAGCAGCGGCACCAGGTCATTGGCCGTCGCGGTGGGTTGCCCCATCCACTGCGCGGCCAAAGCGCGCAGCCAAACAGCGAAACCGCACAACCACGCGGCTTCGGTCGATACACGCTCGCCCAGCGGGCGCACCCGGTCGACGCCGTCCCAATCGGGCAGGCGGTTCATGTAGTCGGTCAGCGGATGGAACGACGGGAGGAGCGAGGAGTGCAACAACCGCACCACATCGCGCTGCCAAACCCCGATGCCGGCATCGATGGCACGAATGGACAACGTGTTGAAGTCCAAGGGAGTGATGCGGCGGAAGGGCCCCTGCCCATCGCGCTCGCGAAATTCGGGCACCTCGGCCAGCACATTATAGCGAAATTCGTGCGTCTCTTCCAGCAGTTGCCGCAGACGCAGGTGGAGGGTGGGTTGCGCTGCGTCATCGTCCCGCTCACGGCGACGGGGAGCGCCGAGCGACGGGACAACAGACGGGCAGCGGGCGGCAAGGCCCGGAAAGCACACGGCGAAAAGACACCGAACGAGAAAACGAAGGAAACGAAGAAGAAAGTTTTTCATAGCCGATAAAGATAAGAATATGGAACTTCAACGGACGACAGCGGGGACTTTCGCCCCGCCTCGAACGAGCGGCACCGAAGACGTTTGGTCTGTCCTCGGCCGACTCATTTTTTGCATCGCCGTTCCCTTACCAATACAATCGAAAAACCGGATTGTGACACCTCGGCGGAAAATTTCTTTCATCTTTCATTTTTGTCGCCCCGACGCGTCTCACGTTTTCACCTCATCCTCAACGCATTGCGACCATTTACGGAAGTATTTTCAACGAACGTTAAAATCTAAAGAACAGCTTCTCATTTTTTGCGCGCCCGCGTCAGTTTCGCCAAAACAATGCTCCACAGCATACCTTTCTCTCAAGAAAGCGCGCAAAAACACTTCCCCACTTTCGGGAAAAAACGCCCTTCTTTTCCCACTCCGCCCCCCGCTTTCCGACCGTCGCCGCGCACAGCGTTGCGGTGAACGCACATCTCGCGTGTGCACACACCCGCGCGCCTCAGTCGGTTTTCGTTTTCTGCCTTCACCCTTCACGTTGGGGCCTCAGCAGCCTGATAGCTCGTGCGTTGGGGGTGAAGATGCCGCCCATTTTCGTCCTTCACCGCCGCTCCCGGCGTGTGCAGCCCGGGTGAAGGTCGAAGCGCAAAAGCCTTCACCCCTTACGCACTGGCAGTCAACGCATTGACGCCGGTGGGTGAAGAGGTGAAGGCAAAAAACGAAAAGCGCCTGACGCGCGCGCACGCGTAGACGCATGAAAAACGCCACCCGAAAGGGGGTGGCGATATGGGGAGAATCGGTCGGGCGACGGAAGGAAATCATCCGCGCTTCCAAACCTGTTCGACGGGTGCGCTCTTTTTGTTCTTGAGCGTGATCTTCACGGCCGCATACTTGTTCACGGTCTCGGTGGGCAACACAAGGGTGAAGCGAGCATCGAGCCACTTGAAGTAGTCACTGTCGATGAAGTCCAAATGGATACCCACCGGCTTGCGGTTGCTTCCCTTGTGCCACTCGATGAGCGTGCGGGGTGTGGTGGTGACCAGCATCGTCTGGGCGGAGAGGTCGTGGAGCTGCCCCGAGGCGTCGACACCGTTCACCGCCAAGCCGCTCGTGCCACTCACGATGGCGCTCTTCGGGTATTCAAAATTCTTGTATTTCACTTCCTTCTTCCAGCCGTATTGTGCGTTCACCTCGTAGAACGTGCTGTCTTGAGGCGTAACGTCGGCCAAAGAGAGGGTGGTACCCGTCACGGTGCAGGCCAGGCGCGTCTCCTTGCCGGAGGTGGAAGCCTCGACAGTGAGGCCGCTCGGATTCAACACGAAACCGCCGATCACGGAAGAGGGATCAGCGGGGAGTTTGCCCTTGAAATAGTCTTCGTTCACGCGCGTCACACCGGCATCGGCCAGGAGTGCATCGGTCCCTTCGGGAGTCTGCCATTGTCCGTCGACCTGTTTGGCGGCGGGCGTTTCACGCACGCTCTGCTTGTCATCGTACTTGTCGCACGAGGATACACTCAGCACAGCGGCTCCTCCCAACACGAGGGAGCAAGCCAGAGAGAAAGTCATTTTCATCATAGGGAAGCTTATTGTTTGGATTGATCTTTTGAAAAGGAGGTGGCCGAGGCGGTTGAAGACGGACCGCTTGGCGGCGCCACCACACACGCGGTCACTGCGCTATGCACGACAAAGGCACCATCTGCGTGCACATCGACATGACAATTACTGCAATTCGACAGACTACAACCGGTGTTGTCGTTTTGAGAGTACAAATATAGAAACCTGTGCAGACAGCTACAAATAAAATAGCTAAATTCTCAGACGAAAAACGTCGATCGTCCCCATTTTGTCAATCCAGAGTATGCAAACTGCACGAAAACAGAAAATCAAGGCCGCAAGAAAGCGAAAAACAAAGACAAAACAGCACGCTCACGACCTATTCGATAGACAAATGTAAAGCTACACAGAACCATCCGGTGCAAAACCCCATACATGAATCCGTATATACCGCCTAAAAAAACGAATAGAATTGCAAGTTACTCCTCGACTATGAGAAAATTCGAAGTGCGCTCACGAGAGAGGGGCAACAACGACAGCGCACGCCCCCCCTCGGACGAAAAACGCCCCTCTGCGGAACGAACCGAGAGGGGCGTGTGGAGAGGAGCCGGCAACGCGGCTTATTTTTGCTTCTTGTCGACAGCAGTGGCGGGTTTGAGCACCTCGGCCTTGTAGCCGAACTTGGCAAAGCCCTTTTGGAGATTGGGCACATTGGTCACGTCGGCATCGAAGGTCACGGTCACGGTGTGGTTTGCCACATCGGTCTTCATGTTCTTCACGCCCTTTTCGTAGGGGATGTTGCGCTTCACCTTGGCTTCGCAGTTGACGCAGGTCATTTGTTCCACCTTGAAGACAACTTGTTGGAGGTTCTTGGCTGCGGCACCGAGTACCGAGAAGAGGAAGACGAAGAGAAAGAGAACTTTTTTCATTGTGTGATCTGTTTTTTGAAATACGAAAAATGAAAGTAGGTGATTGAGTTTATCGTGCGATGGTGTAGCGGAAGCCGGCGTAGAACATGGCGCCGTCGAGCGGGCCGTAGACCAGAGTGGGGTCGAATTGCGAACCGCGCGGGTGGGCAAAGTCGATCACGGCATTGGGCTGCTTGTAGCCGGTGAGGTTTTCGCCGCCCACATAGACGCTGAAACCGCGGAAATTGCGCGTGACCTGTGCCGAGAGTTGCGGGTAGGCTTTGAAATTGGGGTTCCACGACGTGGTGCCGTCGGCCAGCACATAATTGAGCGGTAGGCGTCCGCCGCCGTTGAGCTGGAGGGTGACGTCAAATTGCCACTTCTCGAGCGGCGTGGCGTAGGTGGCGGTGACGAGGGCCTTGTAGCGGCTCTGCAGGGGTTTTTCCATGACGCTCACGCTGCCGTCGGGGCGACCGAAAGCGGTGCGCACGTTGGTGTAACGATAGGCGGCCGTGAGGTTGAAGCCCTCGAAGAGCGGATAGGAGGCTTGCAGTTGCACCACGTGCGAATAGCTGTCGCCCTGGAGCGGGTGGATGCTGATGCGGTGCGGATCGGCGTCGAAGTCCACCACGGCTTGCTTTTCGAAGTTGGTGTAGTAGTAGTCGGCACTCAGGTCGAGGACGTGATCGCCCAAGGGAAGTTTGTAGCCGATGTTGAGTCCGTAGTTCCACGCCTCTTCGCGCAGGTGATCGCTGCTGAAGTCGAGGGCGCGGCTTCCCGTGAGCAGATAGTTCATTTCCTCGGGCACCCAAGCGGTGCGGTAGCCCTTGCCGGCATTGAGACGAACCACGAAGTTGCGTCGGGGTGAGAATTTGAGGTGGGCGCGGGGGGTGACAAACGTGCCGTAGAGGTTGCTGTGGTCGATACGCACGCCGCCCATGAGGGTCAGGGCGCTGCCGAGCGTGTAGGTGTATTGGGCGTAGGCGCCGGCCACGGTTTCGCGAGCGGAAGTGGGCAGGGCGACGCCGGGCGCGAAGGTCCGATCGCCCACCGTGCGACCGAAGTCGTCGTGGTTCAGACTCAAACCGGCCGAAAGGGTGTGGGTGCGCTGCCACTGCGTTTCGAAGAGCAACGAAGCGTAGGCATTGGTCTGGCGGTCATTGAAGATGCGGTGGTCGTAGTCGGCATCCTGCAAGTGGCGCGAACCGGAGAGGATGAGGGCGATGTTGGTGTTGTTCTCATCGTGAAACATCCATGCGGTTTTGTTGGTGAGCTCGACTCGCTTGGTGTCGATCGTCACCCGATAGGGATCGTTCATCGCTTCGCCGTGATGCGCAAACTGTCCGCCCTCACGCGTTTCCTTCAGGCCGCGCAGATAGAATTGCGAGAGGAGATGATCGCCGTTGTACGTCCAGCGGTTCATGAGGTTGAACTGCTCAGTTTTGGGGCGGTCGGCCAGTCCGTCGTGGTTCTCGTCGTGTGTGTGGAGCGTTTGGCTGTAGTGGCCCAACACGGTCGTGCCCCAACGCGCCGACGGCAGCAGGGTGCTCTCCACATTGCCCTCGATGCGTCCGTGGGCGTCGGCATAGCCGTTGAGCAAAAGGAGGTTGGGATATTTGACCTGCGGCTTCTTGTATTCCACATTGATTTGCCCGGTGAGCGACTCATAGCCGTTTTTCACGCTCGAGGCGCCTTTGCTCACCTGGATGCTCTCCATCCACGTGCCGGGCACGTTGTTCAGGCCGAAGGGCTGGGCGAGGTTGCGCATCGTGGGGACGTTTTCGGCCAGCATCTGCACGTAGGTGCCGGCGAGTCCGAGGAGTTTAATCTGTCGGGCACCGGTGGCGGCGTCGCTGTAGTTGACATCGACCGAGGGGTTGTTGACAAAACTCTCGCCGAGGTTGCAGCAGGCGGCACGCAGGAGTTCGTGGCCGGTGATGGTCTCGTTGTTTTGCGTGAGACCGAGGGCGTGGAAGAGGCCCTTGCGCTTGGCGGACACGGTGGCGGAGCGCAATTCCACTTGCTTGGGGGCTGTCGTCGCTTGGTCGGAGAGGGTATCGGCTTGCTCAGCGGGAGCGGCGGTTTGGGCCACTTGGGCGTGCAACGGCGACACGGCGGCGACGAAGAGAAGAGAGAGGAGGAGAGGAGAAGAGTGCTTCATTGTGTGTCTGTGGATGGAGGTGAGTGGGCGCCCGAAAGGGGGGGCGTTCGTTTTGATGGTGCAAAGGTACATGCTTCTGCCCCGAATGTCGTTACATGATTTGCGTTCTTTCTTACATGATGCTGTCGGGGTATGCCGCGCACCGGATTTCGCGTGCCTTCGCGCCCCCGGTCGACTCCCCCACTCCGCCTCGACGACACTCATTATTATATAGAGCGATGATGTCAAGCGCGCGATGGGGCCTCAGCGCTTGGGCTTGAGCGAGCCGTTTTTCGCTGTGCTCGCGGCTCCATCACCCCTCCGTGTTTTCTCCTCACGGCAAAAGCACCATGCCCGTGCAGTCCACAGCGAAGGGCGGGGAAATCGACGGCAGCAGGCAGATTTGGCCGACGAAGTTTTGCAGACTTCGTTGTTTTATACTAATTTTGCGGTACGTGCGCCCCTTGTGAGGGCCATTCGTCACGACATCTATTTACACTCATACATTATGAAGAAGGTAAAACTTTTGCTGATCGGGCTTTTTGCCACGGTACTGCTCCCGAGTGCCGCGCAGCAGCCCGCCAAGCTCCCCGCCGACAACGCCATTCGGCAAGGAAAACTCCCCAACGGGTTGACCTACTACATTCGGCACAACGCCGAACCGAAAGGACAGGTCAATTTCTACATCGCCCAAAAGGTGGGATCGATTCAGGAGAACGACGACCAGCGCGGTCTGGCTCACTTTCTCGAGCACATGGCTTTCAACGGGTCGAAACACTTCCCCAACGACGGCCAACTCATCAAGTATTGCGAAAGCATCGGCGTGAAATTCGGTGAGAACCTGAATGCCTACACCTCGACCGACGAAACGGTCTACAACATCGACAACGTTCCCGTGGCGGGCAACAACGTCGATTCTTGTCTCTTCATTCTGGCAGACTGGTCGGGCGGACTGCTCCTCCAAGAAAAAGAGATCAACAAAGAACGCGGCGTGATTCACGAAGAATGGCGTATGCGTTCGAGCCCGATGATGCGCATCTTCGAGCGCCGCTTGCCCGAACTCTATCCCGGCAGCAAATACGGCTATCGTCTTCCCATCGGTTTGATGTCGATCGTCGACAACTTCAAACCCGATTTCCTCCGCGCCTACTACAAGAAGTGGTATCGTCCCGACTTGCAGGGTGTGGTGATCGTGGGCGACATTGATGCGGCGCAGGTCGAGGCCAAGGTGAAGCAGATTCTCGGCGCAGTGCCCATGCCTGCCAACGCAGCGAAATACGAAACCTATCCCGTGCCCGACAATGCACAGGCCATCTACGTCATCGACAAAGACAAGGAACAAACCACGAGCTCGATCTCGATCATGCTCAAAACCGATGTGCTGCCGCAAGAATATCGCGGTACGCTCTTCGGTCTGATCCACTCCTATATAATTTCCATGATGGGGCAGACGCTCAACGGCCGTTTGAACGAGATGAGCCAAAAGCAAGATTGCCCGTTCATCAGTGCCGGAGTGGACTATGGTACCTATCTGCTCTCGAAGACCAAAGATGCCTTCTCGCTCTACATCACGCCGAAACCCGGGCGCGACGCAGAAGCCGTGACGGCGGTGATGAAAGAGGTGAAGCGACTCAAAGACTTCGGGGTGACCGGCACCGAATTGCTCCGCGCACGCGACAACTTCCTCAGCACCTACGAAACGCTCTACAACAACCGCGACAAGCAAAAGAACGGTTACTATGTGGGACGGTGTGTGCGCGACTTCCTCGACGGAACGGGAACGGCCGACATCGCCACACTCTACAATAACTATAAGCTCATTTCGGGACAGGTGAATAAGCAGGCTGTCGACGAAGCACTGCGTGAAATGAATTTCTCCAACGACAGCAATTTCGTCTTCTTCGCCATGTATCCTGACAAGGCCGACGTGAAGGTGCCCACGGTCGACGAGATGAAAGCTGCCGTGCAGGCGGGCCGCGACGCGAAGGTGGAAGCCTATGTCGACAACGTGAAGAGCGAACCGCTCGTACCCACATTGCCGAAGGCGGGCCGCATCGTCAAGGCCACCAAAGCGCCCTTCGGCTACACGCAGTGGACGCTCTCCAACGGAGCACGTGTCTTCTTCAAGAAAACAGACTTCAACGACGCGCAGATTCTCATGACGGCCGACAGTTGGGGCGGTAGCTACAAGTTTGCCGACAAGGATGTGCTCAACGGAAAACTCGTGCAGACGGTGATGAGCTCGACCGGTCTGGGTAATTTCACGGCGACGGAATTGGAAAAGAAGCTGGCCGGCAAACAGGTGTCGCTCGCGCCGGACCTCGGAAAATACACCGAAGGACTGTCGGGTAGCTCGACACCGAAAGACCTCCGTACGCTCTTCGAACTCGTGTACCTCTATTTCCAAAAACCGGCGAACGATCCCGATGCCTACCACAATGTGATGGCTTCGCTGCGCACGCAATTGGAAAATGCGGACAAAAACCCGCAAAAGGCTTTCGCCGACTCGGTACGCTCGACCATCTACGATCCCAACCCGCGAATCGAACCGCTCAAAATCTCGGACCTCGACAAGGTGAGCTACGACGAGATCAAACGCCTCTACAGCGAACGTTTCTATAATGCCGCCGGCGATTTCGATTTCTACTTCACCGGAGCACTCAACGAAGATTCGCTTCGCACCTTCTGCGAACAGTATATCGCTCCGCTGCCTGCTGTGAAAAAGCGCGAAAAGTATACCGATCTCGGCATTCGTCCGCGCAAGGGCATGCTCTTCAACCGTTTTGAACGTCAGCTCGAAACGCCGCAGGCCATGCTCGTCCAGGTTTGGAACGGCGAACAACCCTACAACCTCAAAGATGCGGTGGCGGCCGACGCCTTTGGTCAGGTGCTGACCAAGCGCTACCTCAAATCGATCCGCGAGGATCATGGTATGGCTTACTCCGTGGGGGCCGACGCTTCGCTCGACTACGGCGTGCGCAATACTTACTCGATGCAGGTGTTTGCTCCCTTCACCCCCGAAAAGTGTGACTCGGTGCTCCTGCTCATGAAGGAAGGTTTGCATGAACTGGCTAAAAACGGTGTGCGCCCCGATGAACTCGAAGAGGTGAAGCGCTTCGAGATCAAGCAGTACGAAGAGCAACAACGCAACAACAACTACTGGCAGGCCCTCATGGTACAGAAGAACATGTGGAACAAGGACGACCGCACCGGTTATCTCGAAGCGATCAAATCGCTCACAAGTGCCGATGTGCAACGTTTTGCCAACAAGGTCTTGCTGCGCGACGGCAACTGTGCCACGATCATCATGCTCCCCAAGGGAACGAAACAAGCAAAGTGAACAACGGGCTGCTGCCCGCTCTCATCTATGAAATGTATGCCGCCTCTCGGTTGAGAGGCGGCACATTGTTTTTGTCCGTTTGTGGCGTGCGGCCGGCCGAAGCCGTGGGAATGTTGCGGAGCACGAAACGATTTGGAAAAAGCTAACACCGAAAATAATAAGTTATCCTAAAAATAGGATTACTAACAAAACGATTTGTAGATATGCAGTATCTTTGTAATAGTATAATTTACATCAAATATGAAAGCGCTTTACAGAGTATTAGTCCTGCTTACAATTTCATTGTCAGTCTTTTCCGGTTGCGTTATTTTGCGTCCCGCAACAGTCGATTGGAAGAAAGATTTGAGTATGTTTTCTCGGGTTTATATTCCACCAACTCAAACGATTCATGGATCGACTGCAATTGTAGTTTCAGGAATGGTGTTACCTTATAGTCAATCTGTGAATCCTCGCGATGTTATAGCGGGTATGTTGTCAAAAAAAGGATATATCATTCTAAACGAGTTAGACGACAGATTTAGACATGAAACAGTCATTGTAAATTATGGAGAAAGTAATCGACGGAATTTGGGATTGGGTGGATATACTATAGAAGTAACTCTACAATTTATTTCGGCTTCAACTGGAGAATTGGTTTGTACTACAACTGCAGAAGGTTGCGGAAGTACAGAAGCTGCTGATGTAAAGCAAGCTGTGACGAGAGCTTTAAAAGCGCTGTTTAAGTAATTGCAGTTCAAGTAATCGCGGAATAAAGGCAGACCTTTATATGAAGGTCTGCCTTTATATTCTGCTAAATAGCTATTATTATCAAATAATAGTTTCCTTAGAACGTGGCGCGGAACATGAAGCGGATACCCCAGCGTTGGGTGTCGCCATAAATCGACCCGGGGGAATTCAGATAGGTCAGGCGGCGCACATACTGCACGTGGATGATCTTGAAAATGTTGTGGATACCCACAATAGCTTCCACATAGGGCGTGTGCGGATCCATCACGCGGCTCTGCTGCTCATAGCCCGCTGCGGTGAAGCGCGAAGGGAAATAGTAAAGATCGGTCGCCGATGCGTTTTGTGCCAGATAGGGGTTGTTCTTGTCCGTGAGCGTACCCCACAAGGCATTCACGCCGAGATATTCACGCCATTTGAGTCGTTTGAGGAGCGGAATGCGATTGAAGATCTTGCCATTCAAGTCCCACGAAACCATGGCCGAGACATAGCGGTCGTTCATGAATTCCATGTTCTTGACGAGGTTGAACATCGCATCTTCTTTGACATACGAGGTGTTGGCCCACGGCATGAGCAGGAGAGGGAAGGGGACGCGGTTCCATTGGGCACCGGCTTTCACATGCGTCTCGAGCTTACCCCACGACTTGACCCACCAACGCTTGTAGATGCCCAACTCGGTGTTGTTGTAGGTATAGTCGCTCCAGAGGTCTTTCACGCCCATGGTGTGGCTGAGGGTAAAGATCGGGGCGTTGTGGTTGGCGCGCATGCGGCGCTGCTTGGTGTTGATGAAGGTGGCACCGGGTTGATATTCGAACAGGAGCGAAACGTCGCTGGTGTTCAGAAACGGCACGTTTACGGTTGTGGCATTCAGCCCCGCGGCCTGCAACTCATCGAACGTTGCCGGGCGGCCGAGTCCCAAGGCAGCCGTGGCTCCCACCGGCTGATAGAAGAGGGCCGAGGTGGGTTCGTTGCGGTCGTGCTGAATCTGGGCTTTGACGCGGAAGCCGTTCTCCCATTCGCGTTCGAAGTAGAGTTTCAAGTTCCGGTTGTACATCATGTGGTCGACGTTGGTCCATTTCCACGCTAAGAACACGTTGTCTTTGTCGGTAGGCAGGTGGAAGTCTGAGGGAGCAATCACGTCATCACGATACGAGAGCACCAAGTTGGATACCGGATACTCACGGGGCAAGTATTTTTTCGGCAGGAAGGAGTAGGTGAGTTCGCCCATACCCTTCCAACGGTGGTCCTTGAAACCATAGGCCAGATAACCTTTGGCGAACAGGTGATTATTGAGGTGCGCGGTGGTTTGTGCCGAGAGGCGCAGGCGCAGACCGTCCACATCGTTGGTGGTGATCACGGTGTTCATCGGACCCAAATCGACCTTGGAGGGGACACTCGGGTCGATCGACGTCTCCACGAAGTTCTCGATCAAGGCTTTGGCCACCCAAATCACGGGTTTCGCTCCCGGGAGGTTTTGCAGGCTCGTCACAAACGAATCCATGCGTTTTTCGGTGTTGGTGAGTCGTTCCGGCCGGTGTGCAGCCCAGAAGGCGTCCTCCTGCATCTGCGCGTCGGCCAGTGTGCGCGTGGTACCGGCAAACTTAAATGCAGTGACCGGGATGGAGTCGAAAGCAAAGCCCGAATAGGTTGTGCTTCGCTTCACTTGGAACTCGTGCAAACCTTTGGCCGCCTTGAGGAGTACCAACATATTGTCCTTCGTGAGCACCTGTTCGCCCGAGGGCAGCTCTTCGTAGGTTTGATCGATCTTCATCGACTGTACAAAGTTGATGCCGGTGTTCATCGGCACGCCCATTTTCACGCGCTTCACCCGATAGGTGCTGTCGGCCAGCACATAGAGTTCGCCGGAGAAGCCGAAGTCCTGCGCATTGTTGGGCGTGAACTGAACTTCGATACAGCGATCGCCGTCGATCATGGTGGTATCGGTGAGGAAAAAGCGGTAGAACGCGATGCCGTCGGTCGAGGAAAGTGGGGAGATGAACTGATATTGGAGCAAACGGATGTTGTTGTCGTAGAGATTCACGTCGGTAAACACATCTTTCATCATCGCGTTGAGCACATCGCCCGTATTGATCAGGTCGTTGATGCCCTCGCTGCGCTGCCCGATCACAATGTTCTTGCGCGTTTGGTCGCTTTTGCGCCACAACTGCTGCGTCACCGTCTCGTCGACGGTGAGGGGCAAGATCAGTTTGCCCGTTTCGGGCGAAATCTCCACATGGTCTTTCAGAAAAGGCATGCGCTTGAACTGTCCGTCCTGCAACACACGCGGTGTGACGTTGCTCAATGCAAAATTCAGCTTGGTATATTGTTGCACTGCGTAGTAGTCATGCTGCGTGAGGTCGCTGTTTTTTTTGGCGGCGATGACTTTGCGCATGAACTCCACAGCGGGATTGTTTTTGCGCGAATATTTGTTGCGTTTAGCCTTCACCGTGGCTTCGCCAAATCCGAGATTGGCCGATTTGAGCACAATGATCAGGCTATCGTCGCCGGTCGTGGGATGCACAGCGCGCGAAACATAGCCCACGGACGAAACGAGAAGTTGTCCTTGGCGGAAGGGAAGGTCAAAGCGTCCCGAGGCGTCACTTTGCGTGGCGACCTGTGTGCCTCTATAGAAGATATTGGCAAATGGTACGGCTTCGCCGGTCGTGGCATCGACCACACGGCCTACGACACGCTGCCCAAAAGCGAACGTGAAGAGGGCGAACCATCCCAAAAGAAGAATGAGGAGTCTTTTCATTGACGTGATGATATAGTTTTTTTGTTATGCCTACTGTGTTGAAGGAGGAGGGTATCAGCAACCGTTGCAAAGGTAGCAAAACGAATCTACATAATCAAGTTTCCTTTATTCGCGATAGATTGTTCTTCTCCCCTTTTTAGTTTTTCTACCATCCCGATCGGCGGCTTGAAATATCGACTTGAGGAATCGCTATCGAGAACGGATGAAGGGCAGGACGGGAAAACCTCGGCACGTTGTTTGCCTTGACAACGAAAAAGTTGTACTTTTGCACAAACTATTCAACTGATTAAGAACGCAGATCCAAACACGATAGCATGAATTTCGTAGAAGAACTCAAATGGCGCGGCATGATCCACCAAATGATGCCCGGCACCGAAGAACTCTTTGACAAGGGCATGGTCACCGCCTACGTGGGTATCGACCCCACTGCCGACTCTCTGCACATCGGCCACCTTTGTGGCGTGATGATGCTCCGCCACTTGCAGCAATCCGGACACAAACCTCTGGCGCTTGTGGGAGGAGCCACCGGCATGATCGGCGACCCCTCGGGTAAAAGTGCCGAGCGCAACCTGCTCGACGAGGAAACGCTGCGACACAATGTGGCCTGTATCAAGGAGCAGCTCGCTCGCTTCCTCGATTTCGACAGTGACGCACCCAATGCGGCCGAGTTGGTCAACAATTACGATTGGATGAAGGATTTCTCCTTCCTGGATTTCGCGCGTGAGGTCGGCAAGTGCATTACCGTCAACTATATGATGGCCAAAGATAGCGTGAAGCGACGCCTCAACGGCGAGTTTGCCGAGGGCATGTCGTTCACGGAATTCACTTACCAGCTGCTTCAGGGTTACGATTTCCTGCACCTCTACGAAACGAAAGGCTGCCGCTTGCAGATGGGTGGTAGTGACCAATGGGGAAACATCACGACCGGTTCGGAACTGATCCGTCGAAAACTCGGCGGTGAGAACGAAGCCTTTGCCCTCACTTGCCCGCTGATTACCAAAGCCGATGGTAAGAAATTCGGCAAGACGGAACAGGGCAATGTTTGGCTCGATCGCCATCGCACGTCTCCCTATGCGTTCTACCAATTCTGGCTCAACGTGGGCGACGAAGAGGCCGAACGCTACATTAAAATCTTCACCGATCTGCCTAAAGACGAGATCGAGGCGCTGATCGAAGAGCACCGACAGGATCCCGGTCGCCGCGTACTGCAAAAACGTTTGGGCCAAGAAGTCACGGTGCTCGTGCACGGACAAGCAGACTACGAAATGGCGGTCGAAGCCACCAACATCCTCTTCGGAAAGGCCACCAAAGAAAGTTTGCTCAAGCTCGACGAAGAAACTCTTCTCGCTGTTTTCGACGGCGTGCAGAAGTTTGAGGTGAATCGCGAACAGGTGGTCGGAGCCAAAGCCGTCGACCTGCTGGCAGAGACCACTAAATGCTTCGCTTCGAAGGGTGAAATGCGCAAACTCACACAGGGTGGCGGCGTGAGCCTCAACAAGGAAAAGCTGGAAGCCTTCGACCGAGAGATCACAGCCGATGATCTCCTCGACGGGAAATATCTCCTGGCTCAAAAAGGCAAGAAGAACTACTATCTGCTCATCGTTCGCTAAACACGATTCTCGCAAAACGCACGAGCAGCGCGAACGAAGTTTGCAACACACCACAATAGTCGGGAGAAGCCGCGCGGCTTCTCCCGACTATTTTTGCAAGTTTTCCTCGCGAAGACGGCAACGACTCGAAAAAAAATTATTATTTTTGCTCGTATAATCGCCGGTGGGCTTAGACCAATGCGTCTTTGTTCACACTAAAAGCATACGTAGATATGAAGACACTCCGAGTCATCATCAGCGGCGGCGGAACAGGCGGACACATCTTCCCTGCCATCGCCATCGCCAACGAAGTGCGCAGCAAGCGTCCCGACGCCGAGATCCTTTTTGTCGGTGCCGAAGGACGAATGGAAATGCAGCGCGTGCCGGCAGCAGGCTACCGCATCGAAGGACTGCCCATTGCCGGTTTCGACCGCAAACGCCTCTGGCGCAACTTCGCCGTGCTGATCCGCTTGTGGCGCTCACAACGAAAAGCTCGACGCATCATTCAAGAATTTCAGCCCCAAGTGGCTGTCGGCGTCGGCGGATATGCCAGCGGGCCGACACTCAACGTGTGCGAAAAAATGGGGATTCCGACCCTACTACAGGAACAAAATTCCTATGCCGGCGTCACCAACAAACTGCTAGCGAAGCGTGCACGTCGCATTTGCGTAGCCTACGACAACATGGAGCGTTTCTTCCCGGCCGATCGCATTTTGCTCACCGGTAATCCCGTGCGACAAAACTTGCTCCACACCAAGCTCACACCGGAAGAAGCAAGAAAATCACTCGGACTGCGCCCCGACGTCAAAACGATTCTCGTCATCGGCGGAAGCCTCGGTGCTCGTACGCTCAACGAAAGCGTGCTCAGCGAACGGGTTCACCTCGAAGCGCACCCCGAAGTGCAGATTCTTTGGCAAACGGGAGGCTATTATAAAGATGCCATTGCCGAGCGTCTTAAAACAGAAGGACAGCCCGACAATCTCGTCGTCACCGATTTCGTAACCGACATGGGAGCGGCCTATGCCGCCGCAGATCTGGTCATCAGCCGTGCGGGAGCGTCGAGCATCAGCGAATTGGCGCTGCTCGGCAAACCAGCTATTTTGGTACCTTCGCCCAATGTGGCCGAAGATCACCAAACTCACAACGCACTTGCACTCGTCGACAAGGAAGCAGCGCTCTACGTAAAAGACAGCGAAGCCTTCGACGAACTCATTCCTCTGGCGCTGAATACGATTGCTGACGATGCGTTACTGAGTAAACTGGCACACAATGTGCAACAACTCGCACATCCCGATGCTGCTGCGCGCATCGCAGACGAAGTGATCCGCCTGGCCGAAGAAGGGCCGCGCGGAAAATAAAAATCATTCCCCTCGCTATTCATTGCAATGCAATATACCTCCGTTTTCTTCCTCGGTGCCGGCGGCATCGGCATGAGCGCTCTCGAACGCTACTTCAAACAGATCGGCTGCTACGTGGCCGGCTATGATCGCACGCCATCGGCACTGACCGACACGCTCATCAAAGAAGGCATCGTCCTCCATTTCGAAGACGATCCAGAACAAATTCCACAGCTTTGCCGCGATCCGAAAACGACACTCGTGGTTTACACGCCCGCCATTCCGAACGACAATCGCGAGCTGCAATGGTTTCGCCAAGGTGGCTTCGAAATACACAAACGTGCACAAGTACTCGGCACACTCACCAAGACCAAAAAAGGACTTTGTGTGGCGGGCACGCACGGCAAGACCTCAACTTCAGCCATGACGGCGCACGTGCTCCACGAAAGTGCTGTCGACTGCAATGCTTTTTTGGGAGGGATTACCAAGAACTACGGTACGAACTACATCCTCGCTCCCCAAAGTGAGTATGTCGTCATCGAAGCCGACGAGTTCGACCGCTCTTTCCATCATCTTCGTCCCTATGCCACGGTGATTACTTCAGCGGATGCAGATCACCTGGACATCTATGGAACCGAAGAAGCCTACCTCGAAAGTTTCTCCCACTACACCTCACTCATTCAGCCCGGAGGTGCACTGATTGTGCACCGCGATCTGCGATTCAACGAACGCCTGCAACCGGGTGTGCGGCGCTACGACTATGCACGTACCGAAGGAGATTTCCACGCCGAACGCATTCGCATCGGCGGCGGCCGCATCGTCTTCGATTTAGTTTCGCCGTTGGGCAACGTGAGCGACATCGAACTCGGCGTTCCCGTGAGCATTAACATCGACAATGGCATTGCCGCCTGCGCATTGGCCCAGATTGCCGGTGCCACGCCCGATGAAATTCGACAAGGCATGCGCACTTACGCCGGGGTAGACCGACGTTTTGATTTCAAGATCAAAACAGATCGTTGCGTCTTCCTCAGTGATTATGCGCACCACCCCGCCGAAATCAAACAAAGTATTTTATCTCTGCGCGAAGTCTTCGACGGACGGAAGATTTCGGCGATTTTCCAACCCCATCTCTACACTCGTACCCGCGATTTCTATCAAGATTTTGCCGACGCACTCTCTTTGCTCGACGAAGTCATCCTTTTGGACATTTACCCGGCCCGCGAACAACCGATCGCCGGGGTGACATCGCAACTGATCTTCGACCGTTTGCGCCCCGACATGCAACGTCGCATGGCGCACCTCCAAGATTTGCCCCAAATTGCCGAACAAGAGGACTTCGATGTGCTCGTTGTGCTCGGCGCAGGCGATGCCGACACCTATTGCCCCCAAATCGCAGACATTCTCCGGGCCAAATATCATATCGAGGCCTGAGTACATTGCTGCTGAGCAAGGTGCGCCTGACCATCGCGCGAACTGCAATATAGCATTTCGCACAATTCACGGCTATCCCTGCGATACTCTTTCTCCGGCCCGCCGCCCTTCGCCCGACCTCCCTCTTCTGTGAACCCGCCATGCGCACGCTTTTCAAACTCATTCTGCTCTTTTCCGCCATCGGCTACCTGATTTTCTCCATCATCATGTTTCTATGGAGAAAAGACGACACGCCGTGCCGCACGGTGAGCATCGTGATTGCCGATAGTGCCCAGGCCACTCTCATCACCCGCGGCGCCATCGAGAAAATGCTACACAAAACCGGCGATTACCCCGTAGGCAAACGCATGGAAGACATCAATTTGCTGGCACTTGAGCGGCAGATTAAGAAAAATCCCTACATTAGCGAAGTGCTTTGCGTGAAAACGCCCGGCAACTGCGTGCGCATACACGTTGCACAACGTCTTCCGCTACTGCGCATCATGAATGAGAAGGGCGAAGACTACTATGTAGACAACAAAGGTGTGCGCATGTTGGCCAAGGGCTACGAAGCCGATGTGGCCATCATCACCGGAAATGCCAACGAACAGTATGTACGGAAAAACCTTCTCCCCCTCGGCGACCTCATGCACGACGACGAATTTTGGAATGACCAGATCGAACAAATCAATGTTCTGCCCAATGGCAACGTCGATTTGGTGATGCGCGTCGGCAATCCCCTGATTCATCTGGGACGCCCCGAGAATTTCCAACGCAAACTGCGCAACCTCCGCGCTTTCTACGAAAAAGTGCTGCCCAAAGTGGGATGGCACAAATACAAAGAAATCTCCGTCGCCTACGAAAATCAGGTGATCGGTATTAAATAACGCTTTCAAAGACCCTCCTCACCATGCTTATCGATACTAATAGTCCCTTTTATGCCGCCGTCGCCATCGGCTCCACCAAAGTCACCGGCATGGTGGGACGCGTAGACAGCGAAGGAGCTGTCAACGTCCTCTCCTATGTAGCGGTGTCCTCGGCCGACTTCATTCGCAAAGGTCGCGTGTACAACGTCGACAAAATGACGCAATGCCTCAAAAACATCCGCAAGCGCCTCGAAGATCAGATCAACTGCGACATCAAACAAGTCTATGTGGCGCTCAACTGCCAAGGCATGCGCTCCATCACCCACATTGAAGAACGCACCTTCCCCCAGCGCATCACGGTACAGCAGGAGCTCATCGAGTCGCTCAAAGCCGACAACCGCGACAAAATCAGCCACGACCAGATTCTCATCGACACCCTTCCGCAGGAATACACCATGGGCGCCTTCTCCACCATCGAACCTGTGGGAGTAATGACCGACCGCATCCGTGCACAATTCTTGAACATCGTGTGCAATGCCAGCGCCATTGAAACCATTGAATCTTGTTTCCGCAAGGCCGGCCTCCCCATTGTGCGCCACACCATGGCTGCCGACCGCTTGGCCAACGTGATGACCGACGAAAAGGAACGCAGCACCGGTTGTGCCTTCGTCGAGATGGGTAGCGAAACCACCACCGTTGCCGTCTATCGCGGCAAATTGCTGCGCCACTTCGCCGTGCTACCTCTCGGTGGTCAGAACATCACGCGCGACATCGCGAGCATCTTCAATTGCGAAGAGAGCGAAGCCGAAGAGTTCAAGCGCACCTACGGCTATCCGGAGTCGACACGCATGGAAGACAACGGCGAAGTGATACACCTTCGCGATGGTGGACGGGCACGTCCCCTTACCGAATTGTATGACATCATCGAAGCGCGAACTGCTGAGATCGTGCAAAACGTCAAAGCACAGATCGAATATACAGGATACGACAGCGACACGCTGGTCAACGGGCTGTACATCACCGGCGGAGCGGCACAGTTGCCCCACCTCAACGCCGCCTTTGCCCAGTACTTCCCCAACTGGAACATACACTTCGACCGCTTGCCTTCGGCACTCAACGTGCGCTCACACGAATCTCTCTTCAACGAGAACGCAATATATAATGTAGTGCTCTCCGTGATTCGCAACGCCGAGGTCAATTGCAACGCCGGTGTGCGCCCGCGCGGGAAGGACGAGCCGGAACTCTTCGTGGAGGAACTCACTCCCGCCGAACCCACTCCGCAACAACCCACCCCCGCCGCTGTACAGCCGGAGCCGCAACAACCCGAAGTACTGCAACCTGTCCAGCAACCGGAAGTGGAAGAAGAACCTGAGGAGAAAAAGGAAAAGAAGAAGAGCAAATTTTTCTCGTCGTTGAAGAGTTTCTTCAACAACATCGTCACCGACGACGAATAATCCCCATGTCCCGACGGGTCCTTCTGGTCTGTCTCCGCTCTCCCTCGCTCGAAGTCCCCTTCGGGGGATTGTGAGCTCACTTTCCCCACTCACATCTCTAACCTCCTCCGTCCCGCTGCTCCCTCGACAGATTCTTCACCCCATTCTCCCCCACGTCCGTCATGCCTTCACCCAAGCGCGAACGCAAAATCCTCATCGATCTCGACGCACAGCCAATGCCGCTGCCCGATGTCGTGGTATCCGATCGGCCGGAACTCATTGTCGATCTCGGCAACCTCAGGCCGCCATCGGAAATCAAAGTTATGGCCATCGGACAAGGCGGAATCAAAGCTGCACAGGTACTCATCGAAAAGGGATACACCCACGCCGACTACGTCGCCTGCGATACCGATGTCGCGCTGCTCGCCGAAACCTCCATTCCGGTACGCCTACAATTGGGCAATTCAGGTATCGGCACCGGCAATAACCCCTCGTTGGCGAGAGACGAAGCCGTTGCCTCCACCGACAAAATCATCAGAGCACTCGCCGGCGACACGAAAATCTTGTTCCTGCTCGCCGGTTTCGGTGGCGGAGTAGGCACCGGTTGCACACCGGTCATCGCGCGAATCGCACACAGTTTGGGCATTATCACAGTTGCCGTGGTGACCACGCCATTTCTCTTTGAGGGCAACGAGCCCATAGACCGGGCGCTCGACGGAATCCAAATCCTGGCCAATGAGGTGGACAGTCTTTTGGTGATCAACAACGAGAAACTCCTGTTGAGCCACCCCGAACTCACCCTCCTCACCGCGTTTTCGAAATCCGATCTCGCACAAGCCGAGCCCGTCGCCTCGCTCTCTTCGCTGAACAACCACGAGAACTTCATCATCCCGGTGGATTTCCGCATACTCTGCGATTTTCTCAGCCACGGCGGGGTGAGTTTCCACTCAGTAGGCTATGCGCGCGGCCCCGGACGCGTCACCCGTGCCATCGAGGATGCGCTCCGCTCCCCGCTCGTCGCTGACTACGATATCAATCAAGCCAAAAGTGTGCTCGTCCACATACAATGCGGCAGCCAAGGTGACGACGGTGACGACGAGAACATGCTCACCTTGGACGAGTATACAGAATTGGACCGCTTCTTCGACTCGTTCTTCAACTCGTCTTTCAACGAGATCAATTACTTCCGGGGGCTCGCAATCGACGACACGCTCGGTGAGTACGTTTGCATCTCCCTCTTTGCCGGCGGTTTCGCGCTCGAAAACATCAGCGGTATGCGCACTCATCTCGACGCCGCAGCCGACGCTCGCGAACAACAACGCGCCAGAGAAGAAGAACTCCGCGAACGTCGACGCGCAGAGTTCTACGGTCTCAACGAAAGCTCCCCCCTGCCCCGCCGGCAACACGCCGTCTACATCTTCCAGCCCGACGACCTCGACAACCCGGAAGTTATTCGCATGGTCGAAGCCTCCCCCACCGGTCGCCGTACCACCGAGCTACACGCACAGATTGTGCGTCAGTCACTCACCCCACCCCCAACATCCACCTCCGATTCGGAACAAACCCAACACCATGTCTGATAACGCCTCCCAACCCAACGAAAAGAAACACTTCGAGCCCATCGTTGAGCTCACTCCCTCCGAAAAGCCCGAGGCTCCCGTAGCCGTCATCAAAGTCATCGGTGTCGGCGGCGGCGGCGGTAACGCCGTCAGCAACATGTATCGCGAGAACGTCGAAGGTGTTCGCTTCCTCGTTTGCAATACCGACGCCAAGGCGCTGGCAGCCTCGCTCGTGCCCGAGCACGTGCAACTCGGCCCGGGACTCGGCGCCGGCGGACGTCCCGAGCGCGGACGGGAGTTGGCCGAAGAAAACGTCGAGGCCATCCGCGAAGCCCTCGAAGACGACCTCAACATGGTGTTCATCACCGCCGGCATGGGCGGCGGCACCGGCACAGGTGCCGCCCCCGTCATCGCACGAGAGGCCATGGCCAAGGGCATTCTCACTGTCGGCATCGTCACCATCCCCTTCCTCTTTGAGCAAAAGCTCCAAGTCAACAAAGCACTCGACGGTGTAGAGCGCATCAGCAAGGAAGTCGATGCGCTGCTCATCGTCAACAACCAACGCCTCTTCGACATCTACCGCGATCTCTCCGTCAGAGATGCCTTCAAAAAAGCCGACGACACCCTCACCGACGCCGTACGTTCCATCGTCGAAATCATCAACATGGGCGGAAGCGGCAGTGTGAACCTCGACTTCAGCGACGTCGACACCTGTTTGCGCGCAGGAGGCGTGGCCGTCATGTCCACCGGCGTGGCCACCGGCGAGGACCGATTGCGCAAAGCCATCGATGCAGCACTCGAATCTCCCCTGCTCAATGATCGCGACATCCAAGATTCCAAGTCGCTTCGCCTCGCCGTCTTCAGCCCCGAAGACCCGGAACACACGCTCAAGATCGATGAAATGGATCACATCGACAAGTTCATGAAAGACATCAACGCCAATGTCGATTTCAAATACGGACTGGCCACCGATCCCTCCCTCACCGACGATCAAGTGCGCGTCATTGTCCTCGCCTCCGGCTTCCGCAATGTCACCGCGCACCTCACCGAAGACGACAATCACCCCCTCACCGAAGAGGAAACCGAGCGCATCAACGCCGAGAACGAGCGCATCAGCAACTACTACGGGCGCGAAAAGGGCGAACGCACGCGCTACACCCGCTTCTATGTCCTCAAACCCGAAGACCTCGACAACGAGGTGCTCATCGCCGACATCGAAGCTGTGCCCACCGTGCGCCGCACAGACACCGATTTGCGCCGCATTCGTCAGAACAGTAACAGCGTAGACGCGAGCACAAGCACCGGCGCAGCCGAAGAGACCACGCACGGCGACCCCACCGAAGCGCACTAATCCATCCCCTCGCGCAGAAGCGGCGCGACACGCTCCCAAGCCGGAAGCAGTGCTCCCCCTGCTGCGCGAAATTCATCCATAGCCTCACTATGCTTTTCGATCAAATCAGCACCGACATCATGTCGGCCATGAAAGCGCACGACAAAGTGCGCACCCAAGCCCTCCGCAACGTCAAGAAATATTTCATCGAGGCGAAGACCGCTCCCGGCAGCGACGGCGAACTCACCGACGAGGCCGCTATTAAGATCCTGGCCAAACTCGCAAAGCAAGGCCGTGACACCGCCGCCCTCTACACCGAGCAGAATCGTCCCGACCTCGCCGAGAGCGAACTGGCCGAAGTGGCCGTCATCGAGACCTATCTGCCCAAAGCCCTCACCGACGAGGAACTCACCGCCGCGCTGCGCGAGATCATCGCCGAAGTCGGCGCCACTTCGCCCAAAGAAATGGGCAAAGTCATGGGTGTGGCCTCCAAGCGCCTCGCAGGCCGTGCCGACGGGCGCGCCATCAGCGAGAAAGTCAAGGCACTGCTCGCCTGATTGTTCCCTTATCGATTTTCGACCGACGCACTATTCGGTCGATCGTCCTCCTGTTTTCCTTCGGGAATCGTCTCATTCGCCTGAGACGGTTCCCGTTTTTTTGTTTCCCCCTCCTGCTTTTCTTTCACCGTCCGAAGGCCATCGGCACACCGTGCCTCCTCGGCGCGAAAACCGCCCCACTTTCGCCGAAAAGTCCCCGGCTTTCGTTCGAAAGTCTCCATTTTTTCGCACACATCCCCCTTTTCTCTGCATTTTTGACAAAATCAACAGTCGAGAAATCGCCGCCCGAAAAATAATGCGTATCTTAGCCTATCGATCTGTTTCGTGCCATTCGATGAGTGCCCCGCACCCACGTGTCCGCTCCTCCCTTCGGGGCCTCGCCCCCAGCCCACTACGCACCGCCACCGCCGCTTGATGGCTTCGCGGCAGGGCAAAATCGAAAACGGTACCGCACCCAAAAATCGTGCGCACGACTCCGATCGCCACAACGCACCAAGCCCCTCCCGACATCATGATTTACCAGTGGAACTACGTCCCCGCTCCTGCGGGCGAAGAAGCCGAAGGCCGACGACTGGCCGAAGAATTAGGCATGCATCCGGTCTTCGGACGCATGCTTCGCGAGCGTTGCATCTACACCGCTGCCGAAGCACGCCGATTCTTCCGGCCGCAACTCACCGATTTGCACGACCCTTTCCTCATGAACGACATGCAAATCGCTGTCGAACGCCTCAACAAGGCCATCCTTCGCAAGGAGCGCATCATGGTCTACGGCGACTATGACGTCGACGGCGTCACTTCTGTGGCCTTGGTCTACCGGTTCATCAGTCACTACTACAACAACATCGACTACTACATCCCCGACCGCTACGATGAGGGTTACGGGGTGTCGAAGCGCGGCATCGACTATGCCGCCGAAACCGGGGTGCGGCTTATCATCGTCTTGGACTGCGGCATCAAAGCGGTCGACGAAATTGCCTACGCCAAGGAGCGCGGCATCGATTTCATCATCTGCGACCACCACGTGCCCGACGAAATGCTCCCCCCGGCCGTGGCTGTTCTCAATCCCAAGCGCCGCGACAATCACTATCCCTACACGCATCTGTCAGGTTGTGGCGTGGGATTCAAATTCATGCAGGCCTTTGCCGCCGACAACGGCATCGAGTTCAACCGTCTCCACGAGTTGCTCGACCTTTGTGTCGTGGCCATCGCCGCCGACATCGTGCCCGTCATGGGCGAAAACCGCATCTTGGCCTACCACGGCCTGCGGAGACTCAATTCCAACCCCTCCATCGGACTCCAGGCCATCGTGGAAGTTTGCGGTCTGGCCGACCGGGAACTGACGATGAACGACATCATTTTCAAAATCGGCCCCCGCATCAACGCCTCCGGACGCATGCAAAACGGCAAAGAGGCCGTACAGCTCCTCGTCGAAACCGACTACTCCACGGCACTCGAACAGGCGTCGCACATCAATCTCTACAATGAAGCCCGCAAAGATCTCGACCGGAAAATGACCGAACAAGCCACCGAACAGGTCAGTGCCATGAAGGGACTCGAAGAGCGCCGCGGCATTGTGATCTACAACGAGCAGTGGCACAAGGGCATCATCGGCATCGTGGCCTCACGCGTCACCGAACAATACTACCGCCCCGCCGTGGTCTTGACCCGATCGGGCGACATGGCCACCGGTTCTGCCCGCTCCGTCACCGGTTTCGACGTCTACAAAGCGGTGCAAAGCTGCGCCGATCTGCTCGAAAATTTCGGCGGACACACCTACGCCGCGGGGCTCACCCTGCGCGTCGACAAGGTACCCGAATTTTCACAACGCTTCGAGGCGTACGTGGCCGAACATATCCTCGACGAACAGACGCAACCCACACTCGACATCACCGCCGTGCTCGATTTCAACGAGGTGAATTTCGATTTCTACAAACAGTTGCGCAAATTCGCTCCCTTCGGCCCCGGCAACGAACGCCCCCTCTTTTGCACCCACCGCGTCTATGACTACGGCACCTCCAAAGTGGTGGGCCGCGGACAGGAACACATCCGCCTCGAACTGGTCGACAACAAGTCGAACGCCGTAATGAACGGCATCGCTTTCGGCCAGAGTTCGCAGGCGCGCTACATCAAAACGCGCCGCGCGTTCGACATTTGCTATGCCGTGGAGGAAAATACACACAAACGCGGCGAAGTGCAATTACAAATCGAAGACATCCGACCCTGTGAGTAGCTCCTTCGATCCCCTTGCGCCCACCGACGCCGAACTCGATGCCGTCGACCGCGAGCTGCAAGCCCTCTGGGGCGAACCGCTCCCACCGCCTACCGATTTTGCGCCCGACCCCGTGGGGTTGTCTGCGGTGCAAACGCCGACACAGGCGGCCTTTGACCGCAACGATCCACGCGCCGTGCTGAAAGCCGGATGGGGCTACGACGACTTTCGCGGCATTCAGCGCGAAATCATCGACAGTCTGCTCGCCGGCCACGACACACTCGGGCTGATGCCCACCGGCGGAGGAAAAAGCATCACCTTCCAGGTGCCGGCCCTCATGATGGAGGGCACTTGCCTGGTCATCACGCCGCTCATCGCCCTGATGAAAGACCAAGTCGAGAACCTGCGGCGCCGACACATCCAGGCCACGGCCATCCACTCGGGACTCACCCGCGAGGAAATCAACCGTGAGCTCGACAATGTCATCCTCGGTGAGTACAAATTCCTCTATCTTTCGCCCGAACGCATCCACACGGAGCTCTTTCGCTTCAAGTTGGCCTACATGAAGGTGAGTTTTATCGCGGTAGACGAGGCACATTGCATCTCACAGTGGGGCTATGACTTCCGCCCCTCCTACCTTCGGGTGCGCGAAATCCGCGCCTTGCTGCCCGAAGTGCCCATTCTGGCGCTCACCGCCACGGCCACGCGCACCGTGGTCGACGACATCCAGCGACAACTCGACTTCCGTGCGCCGCGGGTCTACCGCATGAGCTTCGAGCGCCCCAATCTCACCTATCTCGTGCGCCAATCCGAAGACAAGATGGGCGATCTCATGGCACTGCTCCGCAGGAGCGAGGGTTCGGCCATTGTCTACACGCGCTCACGCGGCGGAACGCGCGACACGGCCCTGGCTTTGCAGGCCGCAGGCATCCCGGCGCTCTACTACCACGCGGGGTTGCCCACCGCCGATAAGAGTGCGCGACAAGAAGCTTGGCAACAAGACCGCACCCGCGTGATGGTGGCCACCAATGCCTTCGGCATGGGCATCGACAAACCCGATGTGCGACTGGTGGTACACCTTGATCCGCCCGATTCCTTGGAAGCCTATTTCCAAGAGGCAGGACGTGCCGGCCGCGACGGTGCGCCCGCCGAAGCGGTGCTCCTCACGCATCCTCGCGATGTCCGCCTGCTCTCGCAACGCATCGCACAAACCTTTCCGCCCAAGGAGAAAATCCGCGAAATCTATGACGACGTGGCCTACTATCTCCAAGTGGCCGAGGGCGAAGGCGAGGAACAGACCTACGAATTCGATCTCAATGAGTTTTGTCGCCGCTTTCACCACTTCCCCCTCACGGTGGTCAGTGCATTCACCATTCTCGAACGCGCGGGCTACCTCCTTTATGCCGACAAACACGAGACACGTTCGCGCTTGATGATGATTGTTCGGCGCGAAGATCTCTATCATGTGCACAATCGTGTGGCCGATGGCGACAAAGTGCTCACGGCGCTCTTCCGATTGTACACCGGTTTGTTTGCCGACTACGTGTTTATCGAAGAAAGCAGCCTGGCAAGCGCCTGCGGACTGAGTGAAGAGGCACTCTACGAACGACTTACGGCCTTGAACCGCGCACGTTTGCTCCACTACATTCCGCGCAAAAGCGTGGCCACGGTGCGTTATCTCACGCGCCGCACCATCGGCGAGCGATTGGCCCTGGGGGCCGAAGCCTACGAGACGCGACTCGAACAATACACACGGCGCATCGAAGGCGTGGTGCGCTATTGCACCGACAGAGACACCTGCCACAGCCGCCTGTTGCTCGAATATTTCGACGATCCTGCGGCGCACGATTGCGGACGCTGCGATGTGTGCTGCCCCGGCGCGCCACCGAGCGCCGACGCTGCGCAACTCGAAGCTGATCTCTTCGCTCTGCTGGCCGACGGCCGGCCGCACACGGTGAGCGAATGGCACGTGGCACAATGCGATGCCGAACCGGCGGGCCGGCTCTTGCAGCGGCTGGTCGACGAAGGGCGCGTGGTGTTCGACACCGGGCGGATTTCTCTGCCGGCACCAACGCTGGCAACCGACACCTCACCCGCCGATTGACTCATCTCGTCCACCTCCTGACGACATTACCCTTCGGGCAGCCGTTTCTTCGCCTTTGGGCTGCCCTACCCTCCCGATTTTCAGATTCTTTTCTCCAAACTTTTATTCTCCCCGTGGTACTCAATTATATTTGGATCGCCTTTTTCCTCATTGCTTTCGTGATTGCCGCCTTCCGCCTGCTGTTTCTCGGCGACTTCGACGTGTTTCCCTCCATCATGAACTCCACTTTCGAAACGGCCAAGACGGCTTTTGAGATTTCGATCGGCCTCACCGGGGTACTTTCCCTCTGGATGGGGGTGATGAAGATCGGCGAACGTGGCGGAGTGATCCAATTTGTGGCACGACTGCTCGGGCCGCTCTTCAAACGCCTCTTTCCCGAAGTGCCGGAAGGCCATCCTGTGGTGGGAAACATCTTTATGAATATCTCCGCCAACATGCTTGGACTCGACAATGCCGCCACGCCGCTCGGACTCAAGGCCATGGAAGGACTGCAAGAACTCAATCCGCAAAAAGATCGCGCGAGCAATGCCATGATTATGTTCCTGGTGCTCAACACAAGTGGGCTCACGCTCATCCCGGTCTCCATCATGGTCTATCGTGCACAGCAAGGTGCGGCCAATCCCACGGACGTTTTCATCCCCATCCTCCTGGCCACCTTCTTTTCGACCCTGGCCGGCGTGATCGTCACCGCGCTTTTTCAGCGCATCAACCTCTTCAACCGCACGCTGCTCCTCACACTCGGCGGCGCCTCCCTGGCAGTGGCCGGCATCATCTGGGGTTTCGCCTCGCTCGATGCGACGATAATGAACCGCGTGGGCACAACGAGTGCCAATGTCCTGTTGTTTAGCCTCATCGTGGCCTTCATCGTGGCGGGCGTGCGCAAGAAAATCAATGTCTACGACGCATTTGTGGAAGGAGCCAAGTCGGGATTCGAAACGGCCGTGCGTATCATCCCCTATCTCGTGGCGATGCTCGTGGCGATTGGGGTGTTTCGCGCCAGTGGTGCGATGGACGCGCTCATCGACGGGGTGTCGTGGGCGGTGCAGCGCTGCGGTTTCGACGCCCAATGGGTGGGCGCGCTGCCCACCGCCTTGATGAAACCCCTTTCTGGCTCCGGCGCACGCGGAATGATGGTCGATGCGATGACCACCCACGGCGCCGATTCGTTTGTGGGGCGCTTGTCGTGCATATTCCAAGGCAGCACCGACACCACCTTCTATATTCTCGCCGTTTACTTCGGCAGTGTGGGCGTTCGCCACACGCGTCACGCCGTGGCCGCGGGTTTGCTGGCCGACCTCGCGGGTATTGTGGCCGCCATCGCCATTTGTTATCTCTTCTTCGGGTAGGAAAGTCTGCGTCGCGCAGAGGCAACTGAGCGAAAACCCGCTCACTTTGTCCCGCCCTCCCGGCCATCGCGACATGCCCCGCGACGCTGTGCATACTCTTCGGAACATTCATCTCAAAATCACCTCACTATATGAAAAAAGCCCTCTCGACCGCACAGGCTCCCGCAGCCATCGGTCCCTATTCCCAAGCCATCGAAGTGAACGGCACCGTCTATGTCAGCGGACAACTGCCCGTTGATCCGGCTACCGGCGAGTTTGTGCCCGGCGGCATCAAGGAATTGACCCACCGCTCGCTCACTAATCTCACCAACGTGTTGGCCGAAGCAGGTTTAACGCTCGACCATGTGGTGAAAACCACCGTGTTTCTGGCCGACATTGCCGATTTCGCCGAAATGAATGAGGTTTATGCGTCGTTCTTCAAGGCGCCGTTCCCCGCTCGCTCGGCCATGGCGGTGAAAACCCTGCCGAAAGGTGCGCGCGTCGAGGTGGAATGCATCGCCGTGCGCTGAGCAAACAGGCACTTCCTCCCGTCGCTCGACAACAAAAAGCCCCGTTGCCCTTCCCTTCTCGGGAATCGCAACGGGGTTTTCGTTGTTGGTTGGCGAAAACGAGCGCCATTTCAAGCGCGCCCTTCCGCCGAAGCATGCCGAAGCAGCGAGATGGCGATCAAATCACGCCCTGAGCCATCATGGCCTTGGCCACTTTCATGAAGCCGGCCACGTTGGCGCCGCGCACATAGTTGACATAACCGTCGGCCTCCGTGCCATATTGGACACAAGCGGCGTGGATGCTCTCCATGATCTGGTGCAAACGCGCATCGACCTCCTCGGCCGTCCACGAAAGGCGGGCGGAATTCTGACTCATTTCGAGGCCCGACACCGAAACACCGCCGGCGTTGGCCGCCTTGCCCGGGGCATAAAGGATGCGGGCCTCCTGGAAGAGGTGCACCGCTTCGGGTGTGCAGGGCATGTTAGCCCCTTCGCTCACGGCCATCACGCCGTTGGCCAACAAGGTGCGGGCGTGCTCGCCGTTCAACTCGTTTTGCGTGGCCGAAGGCAGGGCAATGTCGGCCTTGATGCCCCAAGGTTTTTGCCCTTCGAAGTACTGCGCCGTGGGATATTCCTCAACATACTCACGCATGCGGCCGCGGTAAAGGTTTTTCAGCTCCATGATGTAGTCGAGCTTCTCGCGATCGATGCCGTCGGGATCGTACACAAATCCATCGCTGTCGGACATGGTGAGCACCTTACCGCCCAATTCGAGCACCTTCTCGGCCGTGTATTGCGCCACATTGCCCGCACCGGAGATGAGCACGGTCTTGCCTTTGAGGTCTGTGCCGCGGGTGCGGAGCATTTCCATCAAGAAATAGACATTACCATAGCCGGTGGCCTCGGGACGGATGAGACTTCCGCCAAATTCGAGGCCCTTGCCGGTGAGCACACCGGCGAATTCGCGCGTGTACTTCTTATATGCGCCGAACATGTAGCCCACTTCGCGACCGCCCACGCCGATATCGCCGGCGGGCACGTCGCAATTCTCACCGATGTTGCGGTGCAGCTCGAGCATGAAGGCTTGGCAGAAACGCATCACCTCGGCCGCGCTCTTGCCGCGGGGCGAAAAATCAGATCCGCCTTTGGCTCCGCCCATGGGGAGGGTGGTCAGCGCATTTTTGAACGTTTGTTCGAAGGCCAAGAACTTGAGAATGCCGAGATTCACCGAGCTATGGAAACGAATGCCTCCCTTGTAGGGGCCGATGGCGTTGTTGTGTTGCACACGATAGCCCATGTTGGTGCGCACGTTGCCGCGATCGTCGGTCCACGTGACACGGAAGGTGTAGATGCGCTCGGGGATGCACAGGCGCTCCATGAGGTTGACTTTGTCGAACTCGGGGTGCTTGTTGTACTCTTCTTCGATGGTGGAGAGTACTTCTTCCACAGCTTGGTGGTACTCCGGCTCGTTGGGGAAACGTACTTTGAGCGTTTCGAGCAGTTCGTTGGCGTTCATGAGGGGGAAATAATTGTTTAGTGTAAAGTTTTGTCGGCATAAAACCGGACTTATGCCGCAAAATTACGCATTTGTGTGGACATATGCAAAGCCCGAGGAAAGAAATGATGAAAAAGTCCCCGGTTTTTTGTGAGACACGGCGAAAAAAAGGGCAACGGCTTGTGGTGAATTAAAAAGAGAATGAGTACCTTTGCTCTGTGTCCGCAAGGGTCGTGCGCACAGTCCGCACCGACCGACAGCCCCCGCGGTGGCGCGCGACACACCTGCAGAATGACAACTCATTTCACTCACATAAAACCCAAAGAAAATGGCTTTTTTGACTAACGACAAACTCGTAATCGTCGGTGCCGCCGGCATGATCGGCTCCAACATGGTGCAAAGCGCCCTGATGATGGGCCTCACTTCCAACATTTGCCTCTACGACGTTTTCTCGCCCGAAGGTGTGGCAGAAGAAATGCGCCAGTGCGGCTTCAACGACGCGAAGATCACGGCAACCACCGACGTGGCCGAGGCCTTCAAAGACGCCAAATACATCATCTCCTCCGGCGGTGCTCCCCGCAAGGAAGGCATGACGCGCGAAGATCTCCTCGCCGGCAACTGCAAGATCGCCGAAGAACTCGGTAAGAATATCAAGCAATACTGCCCCGACGTGAAGCACGTGGTGATTATCTTCAACCCCGCCGACCTCACCGGCCTCGTTACGCTCCTCTACTCCGGTTTGAAGCCCGGACAGGTGACGACGCTTGCCGCACTCGACTCCACCCGCTTGCAAAGCGCCCTGGCCAAGAAATTCGGTGTGATGCAGAACGAGGTGAAAGGCTGCGCTACTTATGGCGGACACGGCGAACAGATGGCCGTATTCGGCAGCGCTGTAGAAATTGCAGGCCGCAAGCTCTCGGACATCATCGGCACGGCTGAGTTCTCTGAAGAGGAATGGGCACAAATGCGCAAGGACGTGACGCAGGGTGGCGCTGCCATCATCAAGCTCCGCGGCCGCAGCTCGTTCCAGAGCCCCTCTTACCTCTCGGTTGAGATGATTCGCTCGGTGATGGGCGGTGCTCCCTTCGCTTACCCCGCAGGTACGTATGTGAAGAACGATAAGTACCAGAACATCATGATGGCAATGGACACTACCCTCGACCAAAACGGTTGCTCCTACAAGGTGCCCACCGGAACCGCCGAGGAAGTGGCCGCTCTCGACGCCAGCTATGCTCACCTTTGCAAGATGCGTGACGAACTTGTTACGCTCAACATCGTGCCCCCCGTGGCAGAATGGAACAAGATCAACCCCAATCTCTAATTGCGCGGGCCTGATCTCCCTCACACTGACGGCGCTTCTCCATGCGGAGAGGCACCGTTTTTGTTTTGCGATGCGTCACGCCGCGCTCATTTCCCCGGTCGGCTGTGGGAGAAAGGGGGGGGGCGAGCTCCCTCAACGTCCCGAGTGCACAACGAATGCCGCCACACGGCGGCGATACACGACGAGCTGCGCGTTGAAAGACCGGCGATCTGTGTTTGGACAGATCACATGTTACAAACTGCTCGTCCGCAGTTTTTTCGAAAAAACCGGCGGGGACTTCCGACGATTTCGCATGGGCGCGGGAACGAGTCGGAATGATTTCGGTCAAAGTTTCCGCTTTCTCTGAGAACACCGCGGAAACATGCGGCGAAAACGGCCGAGGGAAAGGAAAAAATGGGGAACTTTGTGGAGCTAATTGGGGACTTTTGACGAGAAATTGGGGGATTTTTCGAGGATTCGGCCTACGAATAGGCAGAAAGCGCAGCATCTATAGCACTTCGTGCACGATAAATCACACAAATGTCGCACAGATCTTGTATTTTTGCAGGTAAAATCCACTCGAACAGATGGGGAAACCGGCGATCGTCTCGCCGATCTGCCATGAAAAAACAAAGCAGTGGAAGAGTAATCCTCACAAATGCATAGAACGCAAAACTCAATAACAACCATAATCATGCAAAAGACAAGTACCTCAACCACGTGGTTCTTCGGATGGGTATGTGCATTGTTGTTGCTGTGTTCGGGCCCGCTCCCCGCTTCGGGGCAGTGTCCGGCTTTCCAATGGAACGACTTCACCAAAACGCTGGTGCAGCCCAACAAGGACTGCAACACGGCCGGTTCGGTCTCCATTCGCTACAGCAACAACGTTGTCGGTGTCGACGACTTGCGCTACCAATTTGGTTCCGGCCCCAACGGCCCGTGGTTTCAAGAAGTCGATGCCCCCTCACCGGGGGCGACCGTCAAAGTAGACGTGCCCACCTCGATGGACGGGAAGACGCTCTTCGTACGCATCACCACCCAATGCGGCACCTCGAACCGGACCGACTATTGGAGCATGGGTCGAATCGATCTGCGCAAATCGGAGACGGTTTCGCTCAGAACGAGCAGCACCCCGGCCGGTTCGGGCGTGGGTTCGAGCGGCGGCGTGCAGGCCTGGATCGACGGTCCCTCCAATTTCACGGAAGCGACCTTCAACCTGTATAAGCGCAACGACCCCAACACGGTGATTGCCACGCAACGCTCGACGCGCCCCTACGAAGGCGTCACGTTCTTCAACCTGCCGAAAGGCGATTACACGGTGATTGCCACGGCCAAACCGGGCTGTACGCCGACCACCACGGCATCGAACTGGAACGACGGCGCCTTCAAATTGGCCGGCAACGTGAGTGTGGGCACTTTCAACCTGATTGCCACGGCAATTCCCTCGCGCGGTACCTGCCCGGGTGGGGTGAAAGTGGAGGTTTCGAAGGTGACGGGCGTGCAACAAATCGTGTATAACCTGGCCACTCAACAGGATCCCAACACGGTGGTGCAGACCTACACGGCCAACTACCCCAACTTCGCCCACACGTTCACGGGCTTGGCTACCGGAAAGTATGTGGTTTCGGCCACAGAAATGACCGGCAACAGCAAGATGCAAACGAACTTCGAGGTGAGAAGCCAGAACGATGCACCGTCTGTGACGCTGATCAACCATACGATGACAGGCATGGCCGAGGGTAAGGTCAACGTGCGCGTGGCCAACACCTCCGAAGCCTGCCCGGTGAAACTCACTGTGCAGCGCACAAGTACGGCCTCGGGGCTGCCCTTCACCACGATCGTGAAAAACAACCTCACGGAAGAAAATGTGCTCATCGACAATCTGCCTGCCGGCAACTATTTGGTGACTGCAGAATACGGTGGACTGAATTTTATCGCCACCTTTGTCATTTCTGAATCTGGGATCGGCCTCGCCAACCGCGGAATTACGAGTGCACAGGCCTCCTGTGATCCTTCGGGCAGTGTGAAATGGGAATTGACCGGTAGCTCTTATTTCTACTATGCTCCGCTGGACGTAAAGATCACCAACCGCAACACGGGCAACCTCGTGCGCCGTTTTACGCTCCCGGCCGGACAGACCGTTTTCGAAACGAAGAACTTGGTGCCCGGAGACTACACGCTCACGGTGCGATATGACAAGGCGAATATCGAAACGAACGCCTATTTCACCGTCAATTCCAAAGCCAACCGCGAAGGCGACCTGAACTTCTCCATCGACGAGGGGAGCGAATTCTGCGGTGACCAGCCGATGGCCAAGCTTGCCGTGAACTATACGGGTAACGGTGGCATCGAAAACGCACCGCAAATGCAGGCTTTCATGAACGGAGCCACATTTGAGGTCTACACCCGCGAAGGACAATTCCTCTACTCGGGCGTGATGCCCCAACTCACCGGCAATGCCAAGTCGACTTTCGAAACACCCTACATTCCACAAGGCGGATACATCACGGTGAAGGCAGCCTGCGGCTACCCGACGCTCTCCAAGAATTTGGGCGGCGTGGCCGGCATGGTGAAAGCCTATCTGTTCAGTCCGACCTTCACCTACCGTGGATGCGGCAGCAGAGGCACGAATGTTGACCTCCGCGTGCTCGACACGAAGGGATCCGTCGTGCCGCTCATCACCTACACGGTGAAAAAGAAAGGCACCGGCGAACTGATTGGTACCTACGAAATGAAAGAGGGCGTGAACACCGCCATTTTTGCCAACATGGAACCGGGCGATTACACCGTGGAATGGTATCCGCAGTGCAATCCCGCACAGAAACACCAAGAGGAATTCACGGTGCCCGACAAGGTGTCGGAAGTGTCTCGTGCCGTCCTGCCGGCCATTTGCGACGAGATGGGATCGATTCAGATCTCATTCACCAACTTCACCAACATCGGCGGCTGGCGCTACGAACTGATCCGCAAGAGTGACAACAAAACGATTCGTATGTACGGCAGTGGCGGCGGCAACAGCCTCTACTTCGAACGCGTTCCTGCCGGAGAATACACGGTGAAGGCCACCCCCATCGTGGAATGTAATGACCTCACCCCGGGTGTGTTTGACGTAACGGTGCCCGTCGAAACGGATCCCCGAATGAATACGGACAGATTCATCATCCTGTGGCAACGCGACGCCCCGGCTCAGCCCTATCAACGGGTGGGTAAGGTGCGTTACTACAGCTATCGTCCCTACAGCTACGTGAAATGGCGTGTGCTGGATGTGACTACCAATGCCGAAATCTCGAAGGGCGAGGTGCGCCCCATCCCCAATAATATGGGAGGCTATCCCATTCCCATTCAGGGATTGCCCCAAACGTATAAGATTGAGTTCGAAACGCCTTGCGGAACTTTCTCGCGCATTGACTCACTCACAGTGGTCAACCGCAGAAGTATGCCGGGCTTCGACATGACCACGACGCAGGGAAGCGCGACGTGCAACACGCCGCCGACCATCAAGATCCACTCTCTGCTGAAAGAGGCCGGCCTGCCCGACAAACCGACCCGAGTGCAACTGTATTTGTACGACAACAGAGGAAGCGGCTATCAATGGTATCTTGTCAAAGAGGCCACTGATCCCAACATCATCGAAGACTACACGTTTGACAACCTGCTACCAAGCAGAACGTACTACGTGAATTACTTCTATGACGGTACGGCAGAGCGAAAGCAAACCACCACACCGCCTATCGCAGCCGGGGCAGACATACTGCTGTCTTCCTCGCAATTCAGTCCGAAAGGCAATGCCATTCTCACGGTATCTTCCATTGGTGTTGACCCCGGCGCTACAATGAAGGTGATCATCACGGACAATCTGGGTACGGAGGTGTACAATCAAACCGTACCGGCCGATAAGCCAATTAAGATTCCTGTGAAGAAACCGGCCACCTACTTCAACATGACCGGAAACATCCTCACGGGTTGCTTCGCCGGGCAAAGATTGGGCAAAGGTACCGGGCCCGGAACGACGCCAGCCTTTAGCTTTAACGCAACGGGCAATAAAATGCAGTGTAAGAACGACGGTGAAATCAAAGTGACGGTGCCTGAGGCCTTCTATGATGTGGACCAAGTGCACTACACCCTGAAGAAGCTCACCGGAACTTCCTACACGGATGTGGCCGAAACGACCACTCCTTCGCAAGCGAAGAGCTTTATCGGTTTGGAAGCGGGAACATATGAGATTTCGGCTCGCGCTACGGTGTTCCACGATGAGAACAACAACCCGAAAGTCTTCGACGCAAAGAAAACGGTGACGCTCAGCACGACGTATCGCGACGGACTTTACGCCACGGTGCGCCCGGACTATATGGTACCCACGACCACAGCTTGTCCCAACGGCCGTATCGGTCTGAACATCGAGAAGGGAACGGGACGCTATCGCGTCTATCTGAAATCGACTCCCGACGGTCCGCTGACTGAACCGAAGGAACTCTTCACCGACGCCATCGGTTCGAGCATGTATAACAAGTTGTGGGGCGAAGGCCTGAAACCTGGTCACTATTCGCTCACGGTGACCGACGGATGTATGGAACGAGACATTCCCGATGCGGAGATTCTCGAAATGCCGAACCTCGGAAAAGCGGTAATCTATGCCGACTGGTACCTGCGCGGTGACATGCGCCTGAAGAAAGAGCTGACAGAAAAGCGCGACTCCTTCCTCTACTCGCTCCGATTCGATCCTTCGGCGTTCCCGATCAACTTCCAACAAACGGCTTATCGCTCCTATGAGGCACAAATTGTGGCTCGCGGCGACAACCCGGATAACTCACAATGGAAGGGCGACTGGGTGATGAGCAACGATGGTCCGGTGATGAGAAATATCTACAGCAAGCGTTTCAACAACTGCAATGGACTTGACATCTTGCTGCGCATCAAAGACTGTCCCAATACGGTGATTCGCATTCCCGAGGACCGCAAAGTCTTGAACATGGTCACGGGCGGATGGCAATTACTTAAGTGTAATACGGTGCAATGGGTCTTCACCAGCGGTGATATCGGACACAAGTATCACATCAAGGTAAAGCGTCTGCAAGACAACGTGATCGTCTACGAAAAGGACAAGACTTACAACTCGTATGAGGAGGTCCTGCAGCGCGACCCGGAATTGGAATTCCCGGCCGATAAGTCTTACGACATCGAGATGACGCCTACGGACTATTGCGGCGACCCGCTCTATAGTGCAGGTAAGCGTTTCAATGCCGTGCAACGCAACTATCGCTATTCGCTCGATGACGGCACCATCATGTCCGACTGTGACGGACGTCTCCTGGCCATCCAAGGTTGGACGGACTGCCGCTTGCCGATGAAATACTTCGTTTACGAAGTGAAGGGAGGGACAGAAACCCTCGTTGACCAGACAGGTAACTATGTTCCGGACAGATGGTACAGCCAATACAAGTTCTTGAGAGACCATCGTTACATCATTCGCGTGGTGGAATACGGTCAACCGGAAACCAACAAGATTGATCTTGTCGATTTCACCCTGAACTATCGCTTACCGGGCAAATACAGATTGTCGGAAGGTTACCGCTTGACGAACGTAACGTTCTGCGGCCAAGGCTATGACGCGGCCAAGAAGGGTTACAACCTCAACAGTTTCAACAGCTACTTCGGCAATGCCGACTGGACAGGCGTTCCTGCGGTCGAACAGAAGACGTATCTGACGGTTCCGAAGATGACGATTATTGCAACGCAAAAGGCAGCGCCTCATCGCAAATTCGTCGCCACGAAAGTGGAACGCTACAGTGATAGCTACATGCGTCGCTTGCAATGGAAAGAAGAGCTCGCTGATGGTTCGCTGGCAGACTTTGCCTACGCACCGGAAGGTGAATACACGATGGTGGCACACACCGTTTGTGGTGACATTCCGATGGAGGACGAATACCTTGGACGCCCGACGGCAGACCTCTCGCCTTCTACGATCAGCAAGGCTTGTGATGGTAAATTCACCGTTACACCGAAGGGAACTGTCACCTATCGTGGCAACACTTCGGACGTGGAAGTGACATCTTTCTACGTGAAGGGCGACAATGCCAACACGACCCGCAATTGGGGCCAGTCGTTCGACACGTACCAACGCGAGTTTACACTTGTGTTGAACGTGAAACGCAAGAGTGACAACAAGGTCTGCACCATAGAATGGCCTTTCTCGATGAGCAACTATGTTCTCGACTTCGACCAGTCGCAGGCCTTGAGTATGTTCTGCACGGATTCGGGCAAGGGTATCATCCACATGGCTCTGAAGGGTGGACAACCGCCGTACACGTATAAGCTCTCGACGATGGACGGTACGGGAATCGAACGCAAGACTGTTCCCGGTGCTGTAGACTTCGAGCATGGTACACTGGGACAACGCTTCCGCATCACGGCTACCGACGCTTGTAACCTGACGTGGATCCACCAGGATGTCCTTTTGCAAGACCCCGCAGCTATTTCGTCTTCGATGGATGCAGATGAACAATTCTGTGAAGGTGACCATGCTAAATTGAAAGCCCGTTCTTTCCCGAACGTTACATACGAATGGCATCTTCCCGATGGTTCAACTAAGACCGGACAAGAGCTTGACTTTATTGCCACTGCAGATAAAGCCGGTACGTACACGGTCGATATCCACTTGACAACTTGTACGGTGACACTTACTGGTACCTACACTGTAGGTGTAGTTACTATAGCGGAGGCTGCAGGGCTTGCACTCAACCAGCAATCTTGTGCAGGTGAACCGGTTGAATTCACACTGGATCCAGCCACGGCAACGTTGAACGGAGAATCTGCAGATGATTACATCAATTACCAATGGGAGCGAACTGCAACTCCGAACGATCCGGAGTCGTGGGTAGCGATTCCCAATGCAACGGATCAGAACCTCACGTACACAGCCCCTGCTCCCGGTGTCTACTACGTTCGCCGTACGGCAGTGATCGGTGACTGTAAAGCCATCAGTGGACAATCCAAGTTGACCGTGATCCCCGGTATCAATGTGGCGATGACGCCCGACGAACAGACGGTGACAATCAACAACAAGGATCCCTTCACGTTGACTGCCGGTGTGGTAACGGGTAACCCGAGCCGCACGTACCAATGGCAGCGCAGTGCCGACAAAAAGACCTGGGTGAACATTGGTAATGATGAAACGTTCACGGAAACGAAGCGTTTCGGTAACACGGTTTACTACCGTCGCATCGTTTCTGCGGGTGCTTGTAGCATCGAAGGTCAACCGATCACGGTTCGCTTCAAGAAGCGTTGGCCGGCCTACATCAATCCGCAAGTGCGCCAACGTGCACTCGAAGACTAAGTTCACGAAGTCTGCCACACCATGTGTGTCTTGACTGAGTAAACGTTCAAATCCTCAGTTGTTTGTCTCGAAAAAGACAACAGCTAGTCTATGAAAGATAGGAGTCCGTATCAGACGAAAGTCATGATACGGACTCCTTTTTGTTTGTACCTTAAGAGATCTATGACTCAGCAGATCATTCTTTCCCATACCTTCATTTTACCAGGCATTCTCTTTTCAATGAGACATTCAAACTCTGTTCGGACATACCGCACATCGAACTTATCAAAACGTCCCTACACTCCAGAAATGAGGTCGATAAGCGGCCATGTCCGAAAAGTTTGTAGACACCTCGCAGATACTTCCGTCGCTATGTGTGGAACAAAACTTGCCATCGGTGTAGACGATCAAATAGAAGGTGAAAGTCGGCAAACCATTTCTGGGTTTCCTCATCCCCTTTAACCCCGGCTACACGCAATTCTTACGTTCGTTGCTCCTGAAACCCAAAGGCAGCAAGGTAAAACTGTACACCGGTGGAAACGCCCACTTTCAGACCATGAACTATGCCGTGGTTGACCTCCCTATGCTGTCCAACGCCGAACAGTGTGCCGATGCTTGCATGCGTTTGAAGGCAGAATACTTGTATCAGACCGGACAATACAAAAGATTAAATTTCAAGACGTCAACGGCCAGTCCCTGCGCTACAGCGGTGGGGCATCGCGAGAAGCCTTTTACTGCTATCTCCGCCGACTCTATGGCGTTGCCAGCACCTTCTCACTTTGCCGCGAGATGCAGCCCCGTCCATTGGCAGATATCCACCCGTGACGTCTTTGTCTACCCCGGAAATGGTAAATTTCTTGGTCATGCCGTCATCGTTGTCGCCGTCAATAAGAACGGGAAAAAGCCTTTCTCCTCGCCGAAGGCAATACACCGGCTCGCGACATTCACCTCATCCGCAACTTAGAAAACCCATTTCCTCCCCTTGGTTCATATCAGACGGCAACGAGAAGAGATTCCTCTTGTCCATTACTCCCTTCAAAGCAACTGGCTTGAGACACTATTGATCGCAAAGGCTAAAAGTCTTATATTTTTATTCGTCTTGGCGTAAAATGATAGAGAGAAGATTTGGTTACCTTTTCTCTTTTGACTCCCAAATTGACGAGTTCATTGGTAATATAGGTGACTTCTTTGTCTTCAAGTCTTGGGTCAAGAGTGAATTCTTCGAAAACAGACATATCATTTATCGTATAGGATAGGTATTCCCCCTTTTGTTGCTCAGTATCATGCGAGATAATAATCCGAACCTCTTTTTCATGCTCAAAAGGACACCTCTTAATATATAAGCATTCTATGGTATCACTATTCCAATTGATATTGTTTCGTTCTATTGTTTGCTCCATTTTATCAAGGAACTCATTAATCTTGTCATCACTCCAGTATTTAACTTTGCCTATAGAGGTTGTTGCCATACATCTATCATTTATGTATACGATGTCAAAAAGGTTGACAGCATTGATTTTTACGCGTACCGCCACTTCTTCTAAGTAATTATAAGATGAAGTATTCGTTTTTACTTTCTGTGTGTATTTTGAATATATACGCCACATTGCATCTGACTCTTCACAAATAGTCCAACTCTGACCGTAAGTCCGTTCTAATATTTCTTCTGTGCTTACTTGTACATCTTGTACATTCCCATATAGTTCTATATTGGTGTAGAAATTATTTTTCAACAAAAAGTTTTCGTAGGGGTCTTTCCAAGTCGAAACCTTAGCTATGCGTAGTTGTTTGTTCTTTATTATCTCCTTCAAGAACTTTAGGGGGATGTACTTGTAGACATACTCAGTTCCTTTTAGATCACGCATCCTTTGTTTTTTGAAGTATTCGGTCATATGTTTTTTGCTAGAGTCATGCAAAAAATATGCCACATTGCATTGATAGGCTTACAGCATTTATGCAGTAATGAGAGGAGGAGCTATTTCCTTTTCTACTCATCGAAGAGGTCGTATTTACTTTCTGCTTATCCATAGCGACATTTTTTTGCGTCCAAAGATCGGAGTATGCTGATTCCTTTTTCGTAGCAAAAAGAAGGGAGGGGAGCTGCTCTGCGACAAGGTTTAGACGAGAAATACGAGCCTAGCGAAAGCGGAGCTGGAGAAATCGCTAGACTTGACCTTGACGCAGTGCTAAAGCGACCTACTACCTTTGCGAAAGAAAAGGGGAAACAGCCCCTCCGTCTTGGAGGGGCATCAAGTGGAGCTATGATGAAGAAGCGAAAGTGCAGAGCCTAATCTTTCGACTATCCAGAAAAAAGAAAAGCATAAAAGAAAAAGTGGCTATCTCGAGAAGAGATAACCACTTTTTGATTTGAGAGAAGACTGTGCTTATCAAAGCACGCAGAGCAGGATAGCACAGAGAACAGCGAACCAAAACAAGTAACGCAGGAGCGTGAAAGTGATTTGCAAAATTACTTTGACGACAAAGCGCAACAAGAGAAAACTTCCGAGAATGGAAATCGCGGTGACGACTTGTGGCGTAATGAGCTTAGAAAGAAGAGCTACAAAGCCGATAAGGAACGTTAGAAGTGTGACTAAGCCAATGAAGCGTGTCCAAGAGAAACGATGGACTTGCTTGGGCGCAGACACGCTGGAGGGAGCGTTGTCTTGCTGAGAAGCTGTTTTGTCTACTCGGTTGAAGGATGGAGAGTGAAGGTCTGTGGGCATGATTTGATGATTCATATCGGAGAGTGTTTGGTGGTTCAAGAGCAACAACAAGATAGTTCGCGACACCCAAGACAAGGGTTTGAAAAATACTTGACGAGTGGAGCGAAATACCTATCTTGGCTCTTGATACCACCGCACTCTCGATATGACAAATGATGACTATTCCACAGCGTTTACTCCTTCAACGGTAGGCAAATTGTTTTGCTCGATAATCAAGACTATCGTTCCTGTGAGTTCGGTGTAGAGGTCTTCGTACTGTGGACTTACTGCAAAGTCGTCCGTGAGATAGTAGTTGGCAAAGACGCGTTGCACCGCCTTATTGCGGAGGAGAATGGGAGCGAGTTTCTCAGGAAGTGGACTAGGAAGCTCTGCCTCAAATTCGTTTTCCAAAACAGACACTAGGGTGTCGTACTTTGAGAAATGCAAACCTTCAAAGAGTACATTGCTAGCAATGCTTTCCGCTTCGGGATGTGAGAAGCCTTGCACCACAGCATCACAATAGGCGGTGAGGGCTGCATCGGAACGAGAGGAAACGAGGGTGGCATCGTCCACAAGGTCGGGTTGATGTTCGCGGAGATAGGCTGTGAGTTTCAAACGGAAGTAAGAAAGCTCGGGAATTGCTTTTGTGTTCATAATAAATATAGAGATTAAAAGTGATACATTCGTGTTTTAGAGTCCCATGGCGTCATTGAATTTATCGAGTTTATCGGCAAGTTCTTCCATATCGTGCTCAATCTTTTTGTTGGTGATGCGTGCATAGATTTGCGTGGTGCGGATGTTGGTATGTCCTAGCATCTTAGAAACGCTCTCCATCGGCACTCCCTTACTGAGTGACATCGTCGCAAACGTGTGACGTGCCAAGTGGAAGGTGAGGTTTTTCTTGATACCGCAAATATCGGCAATTTCTTTGAGATAAGCATTCATCTTTTGATTAGAAAGGATCGGAAAAAGCTTGCCTTCACATGAAGGATAATTTGGATTGTCGCAGTATTTGGCAATAATGGTCTTGGGGATATCGAGCAACAACACATTACTCTCGATATTTGTCTTTTGCCTGCGTGTCATAATCCAGGCTTTGCCGTCCATCATCACGAGATGCTCTCTGCGAAGATTGGCGACATCTATGTAGGCTAATCCAGTGAAGCAGGAAAAGATGAAGAGATCACGTACAAGCTCCAAACGGGGAATCTCTATTTTTTTATTGGCAATGCAAAGTATTTCTTCGTCTGTCAAGAAACCTCTGTCCACTGGATTGAGGTGAAAATGATGGTCAAGGAATGGGTCTTGAAGAAGATAACCGCGCTTGAGGGCATAAAGCGTAATTGTTTTCAAGGTCTTCATCTTTTTCACAGCAGTATTGTAGGCACAAGCAGCAATGGTGGTGAGGTATAGCTCAAAATCTTGCACAATGGCTGGCGTGAATTCAGTGAGCCCTAAATCTTTACGCTTATACTTATGGAGAAGGAAATTTGCAAAGTGTTTGCGCAAGACGCTATACTTCTGCAAGCTATCCTTGCTAATAGTGTGCCCCACACGTTGACGAATGTCGTCTATGAATTTATCAAAGACTGGAAGAAAACTTGTGTACTCTTTGGCTTGCCCAAGGTAGGCAGCACGAAGTTTGTCAAGCGAGATACTTTCATCATCTTCGTACTTGCGATAGATGTTGTGGAGATTAGTGGAGATGGCATCAAGACTGGCATTGACAGCAAGAGCTTCGGAAGAACGCCCCTTTTGTCGGCTAGTATTGTTGTTCCATTGCGACTTGTCTACAAAAATCTTGGTAGACCCTAAGTTACTCATTGCTCCTCCAAGGAAGATACGGAGCATAACAGGCGATTTGCCTTCTTTGTTCTCATAGTTAGAGCGTAGGTAGAAGGACACCTTGAACGATTGTCTCATAATGCATCATTCGTTAG